>ERZ506764.1004-NODE-1004-length-19063-cov-6.366846_pt1 | contig 19063 bp, 20 predicted proteins | sample MGYA00513041_ERZ506764 | MGnify/ENA metagenome assembly ERZ506764
GCAAGCGCATGATCGAGCGCGGCAGTACCGATGGTCTGGCGGAGAAGATCGATATCTTCTACGCCGCCGGCAAACTGACCGATGAGCACTACGCCGAGCTGACCGAGATGCTGACCGAAAAGACCAGCGCCTGACCGGGCCGAAACAGGACACAGGAGGTGCTACTTTATGATCGAGTTCCCCATCACGCTGACATCCGGCGGCAGCGTATGCCTACCTGGGCGGGCATACGCGCTGGCCCTCGGCTACACCAAGAACCGGGGCGTGTACCGCCTGCACGTCGATGCCACCGGCGAGTGGGAGGGGCTGGCTATCCGCTGCTTCTGGCACGTCCCGGACGGCAAAGCCCCGGCATCATCGCTGGTGGTGGACGGCTATGTGGCCGTGCCCGCCAGTGTCACCGCACAGCCCGGGAGCGGGTGCGTCACCTTTGAGGGCAGCGACGGCACAAAGACCGTCACCAGCGCAGACCTGCGGTATCGTGTCAGCGCCAACTCCGGCACAGAGGACGGCACCACGCCGGAGCCGGGCACCCCTGCATGGCAGCAGTTTGTGGATGCCGTGCACACCGATGCCGCCGCCGCAGAGCAGGCCAAGACCGATGCGCAGACGGCAGCACAGCAGGCCGGGGCATCTGCTAAAAAGGCCGGACAGGCTCTTTCTGACACCATCACCGCCAAAGAGGACGCACTGAAAGCCATCGGTGACAAGCAGACCACCGCCACACAGGCTGTGGACACGGCCCGGGACAAGGCTCTCCAGCAGGTGGAAGCCTCTACCAAAGCCGCTCAGACCGCCGCCAGTGAAGCCGCCACCAGTGCAGGCAGTGCCAGCCAGAGCGCTCAGGAAGCCGCTGGCAGTCTGCAAGCCCTCAAGGACGGCATTGCCGCTGGTGACTTCAAAGGCAAGCCCGGCAATGACGGAAAATCCCCGGTTGTAACCGTAACTGACATCGAAAATGGCCATCGTGTCAGCATCACTGACAAAGACGGTACAAAAACAATCGATGTCTTAAATGGTCAAACCGGCAAAACCGGTGCAACGCCTGTTCTGACGATCGGTACGGTGTCCAGCGGAGACAGGCCTTCCGCCGACATTACCGGCACGCCTGAAAATCCGGTGCTTAACCTGAGGCTGCAACCCGGGCCTCAAGGCCCTGCCGTAGCACTGGACACCACCCTCACCCACGAGGGCGAAGCCGCTGACGCAAAAGCCACAGGTGACGCGATCAGCGCAGTAAAGGTGAGGCAGAACGTCCTCACAGGCAGTGAGATAGGCAACCCTATCGCCGTTGACGATGCTTTTGCCGCGCCGCTGTGCGGTCTGACTGTGTACGGTAAGAGCACGCAGGACGGCACACCCACGCCGGATGCACCTGTGCCTATCGTGAGCGCTGGTGAAAGTGGGAGCGTGGCGGTGAAGGTGACGGGAGCAAACATGCTAGAAGGGACTGCCCCCGGAGGTCAAGTCAACCAATTTGGTGTGACTTACACAGTCAATGAAAATGGAGTATTAGTTACCGGGACCGCTACGAGCAATTCGTCATTCTACTTACACAAAGATAAAACGCCTCGCTTGACTCATGGTACTTACTACCTGACGACTAAGGGCTTGAGCGCTTCTACTGTACTTAACTTCTTTTACGTTGGAAAAATCACTTCTGATGTGCAAAACCAACAAGTGATACTTACTAAAGACGTTGAGTATTCGCTCGTTCTGCAACTTCAAAAAGGCGTAACTGCAAACACCACCGTTCAAGTTTCTTTAACAAGAAACACTATCACCGCCTACTCCCCCTATCGTGAACAGCTACTCACGCTCCCCACACCCACTGGCTTACCCGGCATCCCTGTCACCTCTGGCGGCAACTACGCTGACAGCACAGGCCAGCAGTGGTGTGCGATGAGGTGGACTTGGAAAGGGGTGTGAGGGTCCAGAGGGTAAACGCTGTAGACTTGTCAACCTGTACAGTTACGGGTACCACTGAGCTTGCGGTAACAAAACGACTTTCGATTCTGTTGCCGATACGTGGTCGCGATTATAAAACAGAAGCCCTATGCAATAAATTGCAATTTCTTGTTTCGTTTAGCAACGATACACCGCATTTTTATGTGGACACAAGCAATGCGCAAGTTTTTATTCCAATTGGCGCTAAAAACCCGGAAGAAGGCGAATACATTTTACTCTACGCTCTCGCCACCCCCATCGAAACTCCGCTCACCCCTGACGAAATCGCCGCCTACAAAGCCTTCGTCACTTACGGCCCTGACACGGTAGTGCAAGCGGGTGACGGTGCTGGCATCAAGTTGGACTACCAGCGGGACGTAAATCTCGTCGTCAAAAATCTTGAGGACGCCATTGCGTCCATAACTACCACATAAGGAGGTACTTATGGCAATTAAATCCAAAGCTCGCCACGACCTGACTCTGCGCTCCATTAAGCGAGAAGTTGCCGCAGGACGTGACGTGGCATACTGGCTGGACAGGATGTACGTCCATCTGGACAGCGGCCTGTTGAACGCCGACGACGTTGCAGGGGTGGAAGCCCTTGCGCAGGCGTACTACGACGCTCTGGACGCTAAGGACAAGGCAGATCAGGAGCTGAAAGAGAACATGAAAATCGGGGCCTGACCCCGTGAAAGGACGTGATACATATGGCAATCAAACAGTACAGCCTGAAGAAGGACGGCAAAACCTATCTGGCCCCCTGCTTTCAGGTAAAGGAATTTGCGTGCAGGGCATCGGACACCATTCTGATCGATGACGAGCTGGTGGTGCTTTTGCAGTGTATCCGGGAGCACTTTGGTGCAAAGGTACATATCACCAGCGGCTACCGCACCGCTGCCTATAATGCAACGCTGCCCGGTGCCAGCAAGAACAGCCAGCACATTCAGGGCCGGGCGGCGGACTTCTGGGTAGAAGGCGTATCGGTGGCTACTGTGGCCGCCTACGCAGAGAAGCTGCTGCCCGGGCGCGGTGGAATCGGCCGATACCCGAGGGACGCGGCGCACCCGACGCGCAAGACCGGCTGGGTGCACGTGGACACCCGCCCGAACAAGAGCCGGTGGACGCAGTGAGGGGGTGAGACCGATGGAAAGCATCATCTCAGCCATCCTTGCCGGTGCGGTGACCCTGATCGGTGTATTGATTGCCAACAGCCGCAGTCAGGCCGTGACCGACACCAAGCTGGAAGAGCTGACCCGCGAGGTGCGGGAGCACAACAATTTTGCCCGCCGCGTCCCCATTTTGGAAGAGCAGATGAAGGTGGCCAACCACCGCATCGCTGATTTAGAAGCAGACGAACACGAAAGAGAAAGGAACTGACTATGAACGCACACACCTACAACGCACCCACCATCTCCGCAGGCACCATTGCCCGCACCGCCTGCCTGCTGCTGGCCCTGACCAATCAGGTGCTCAGCGCCTGCGGCAAGCCCGTCCTGCCCATCGAGAGCCAGACCGTGGAGCAGCTGGTCACCGCCGGTATCACCACCGTGGCCGCGCTGGTCGCGTGGTGGAAGAACAACTCCTTCACCCTCGCAGCCCTTCAGGCAGACCAGACCTACGACAAGCTGAAGGCGCAGGGAAAGTAATCCGCCCAGTCCAAAACGGCCATACATAGCAGCAGCCCCGGGGAGCCTGACGGTTCCTCGGGGCTGTTTTTGTTTGTATGACGTATTGCGACATAAAACGACATATTTCGGCGTATTTGATGTGTTTTGAAAACTTTTCGGTTAGAGTTGACGCATAAAGAAAGGATGTGTCAACTATGATCGTTTCCGATTTGTCCGCTCAAGTCAATGACCTGCTGCGCCCGATGGGCATCACACGCAATGTGAGCGCCTACAGCATCCTGCTCCGGTGTATCGAACTGATCTATGAGCAGGAGGACCGCCTGCAGGCAGTGGAGAAAGAGATCTACACTCCAATCGCAGATCAGCGATGTTGTGACCCTAAGGCGATCCAGAGCGCGATCCGCAGGGCTACGAAAACCGCGTGGGACACAAACCCCGCCTATGTGCAGCAGCTGGCAGGCTACCCGCTGACCGGTGCACCCAGCGCGGTGCAGTTTCTGGAAATGCTGTACAACGCGGCGGTGAGAGCAGTCTGAAAATTTAATAGTGTTACCAAAAGTGTTACCATGATGAGAAAAAGCACGCCGGTTCTGTACGGACCAACGTGCTTTTTCTCTTATGCGGGTAGTGGGGGTCGAACCCACACGCCTTGCGGCACAGGAACCTAAATCCTGCGCGTCTGCCAATTCCACCATACCCGCAAATGTGTATTTGTGTAGCTTTAAAGAAACTGCTCTAATATAGTATCAGTTCCCTGCACAAAAGTCAATCACTGCACTGATATTTTCACCCGCTCCCGCGCATACTATCGCCGGACAGTCGTATCATTCTGCGACGCCGGAAGGGGGTCCCCATGCGCAGAGCAAAACTCCGCCGCTTTTTCCGCATTGCGGCAGCTTATCTTCTGGTTGCCATTCTGGCCGCGCTGGGATGGCTCTGGCACAGTCTGCCCTCTGAGATCCTGCTGGAACCCGGGCAGTCCCTTTCCCTGCCCCGCTTTTCCTTCATCGAGCCTCTGCGCAGCACCGGCTCCCGCAATGCAGCCAGCACGCAGGCTGTAGGCAGCTATCAGGTCACTTTGTCGCTGGGCGGCTGGCTGCCCATCAAAACCGTGCGCGCCCTTGTGGAGACCCGGCCTGCTGTCACAGTCTGCGGCACACCTTTCGGAGTCAAAATGTTCTCAGAGGGGGCACTCATCGTGGGCTTTTCCGATCTGAACACGGCCGAAGGCACCGTAAACCCCGCCAAGAAAGCCGGGCTTCGGCTGGGTGACCGCGTGGTGCGCATGGACGGCGTTCTGACCGAGACCAACGATGCGGTGCACGATGCACTGGAAGCCGCAGCAGGCGCCCCGGTGCGGCTGATCTATATCCGCGAGGGTGAACAGTTCCAGACTCAGCTCACGCCCGCATGGGACAGCACCGCCGGGCAGTGGCGCGCCGGGATGTGGGTGCGTGATTCCTCCGCAGGCGTAGGCACCATGACCTTTGTGGACAACGATGTTGGGGTGTTTGCCGGTCTGGGGCATCCCATCAGCGACAGTGATACCGGCGAAAGCGTTGCACTGCGCAGCGGCGAGATCGTCCCCTGCCAGATCGTGGGGTGTACCAGCGGCACCGTAGGCAGCCCGGGTGAGCTGAAAGGCCGCTTTCTGAGCACCCATGCGCTGGGCAGTATCTGCATCAACGGCGAGACCGGGGTCTACGGCCGGACGCGCACTGTATTTTCCGGCCCGGAAGCAGAGATCGCTTTTGCGCAGGAGATCGTGCCCGGCGATGCAGAGATCTGGACCACAGTGGACGGAGAAGCGCCCCAGCATTACCAGATCCGCATTGAAAAGGTAAACGACGCCGACCCGCACCGCAACATGATCCTGCATGTGACGGACCGGAGGCTTCTGGCAAAGACCGGCGGCATCGTGCAGGGCATGAGTGGAAGCCCCATCCTGCAGAACGGCAGGCTGGTGGGTGCCGTGACCCACGTACTGGTAAATGACCCGACACGCGGCTACGGCATTTTTGCGCAGACCATGCTGAAACAGGCGCATTCCATTGAAAAAACAGACGATGCTGCGCAGCCATAAAGCTGATCTGCAAAAAAATTTGCGCATTTCGATTTTCTTTGCCAAAATTTACCAATATAAGCCGTTGAAAGTTCTGGAAAATTATGGTAAAATCCATGGTGTTAAGGGAACTGCACACATTGGAGGAAACAACCATGGACAAAGTGAGATTTTTGATGTCAGACACTGGTGCACAAATTACTGCCGCCTGCCGTGAGGCACTGGAGCAGAAGGGTGTGGATGTGACCGTCGTGGAAAAGGACGGCAACAAGGTGCTGCAGAAAATGCTGGCTGTGCGTCCGCAGGTAGTGCTGCTGGATGCCTTTATGCCCGGGCTGGATGCCCTGGCAGTCAAGCAGCGCTACAATGCCGCCGGGGAACGGCATACTTCCTTCTTCGTGACAGGCGCTTTCCAGAGCGAGGAAATGGTTCAGGAGCTGCTGGATGAGGGCTTTTCCTACTATTTTGTAAAGCCCTTTGATGAGACCGTGCTTGCCGCCCGGGTCCTCAAGGCTGCGCTCGGGACGGAAAACCGCATCCTGCACACCAGCGTAGACAGCGATGAACTGACCGTGACCGAGATCCTGCACCAGATCGGCGTGCCTGCCCATATCAAGGGCTACCAGTTCCTGCGGGATGCCATCCTGCTCACCATGAACGAGCCGGAGTACATCAACGCCGTGACCAAGCGCCTGTACCCGGAAATCGCCAAGAAAAACGGCACCACCGCCAGCCGGGTGGAGCGCGCCATCCGCCACGCCATCGAGGTGGCATGGGACCGGGGAGACGTAGACACCCTCAACAGCTACTTCGGCTATACCATCCATAACCTGCGGGGTAAACCCACCAACAGCGAGTTCATCGCGATGATAGCTGATAAGATGCGGCTGGATAAACGGCAGCGGGTGGGGTGAGTGTCATTCCCGCACAATTCAGCGTTCCACCGTTTTTATTGATACAAGTTGTTCCATAATCTTCCTGCTTAAAAGCCGATGCTGCACGCACCGGCTTTTTCTTTGGGTTCCTGTCTTTCATAGAATCTGCTGCCGTTCATATTCTGATAAGAGCAAGCCATGCAGGCAAAGGAGGTTTTGCCCTTGAAACAATCAGAATACCTTGCCCGGCGCAGGCGGGCCAGAGTGGCAGTGATGATGTTGTTTGCCCTTATCATGGGGTTTGTATCTGCTGCGCCGCCAGTCGTCACCGGATGTCAGGCGCAGGATCTGACCCCAGTACCGGACACCTCGGTGCTCTCCCCTGCCATCTCTGTTCCGGTGCAGGCAGAGCCCACTGCCCCTGTCCTTCCGGAAAAGTGGGTCTGCCTGACCTTTGATGACGGCCCCAGCAAGACCACGCCGGATGTGCTCAATGCCCTGAACGCTGCAGGGGTGCACGCCACCTTTTTTGTGGTGGCTACCGGCCACAACGAAAAGTATCTGCCCTTGCTCACCGAAGCGGTCAGCGCCGGGCATCAAATCGCACTGCACTCTGCTTCCCACGAGTACAGCGATATCTACCGCAGCAGCGAAGCCTACTGGGCGGACATTGCACTGCTGAAGGAGCGCATTGCTCCCTATGTGGACGCAGAAAGCATCCGGTATCTGCGGTTCCCCGGCGGCAGCACCAACACGGTGAGCCGACGCTACGGCGGGAAAGGCCTGATGAAGCAGCTGAAAGCCGAAGTAGAGCAGAAGGGCTGGCAGTGGGTGGACTGGAACGTCTGCGCCGAGGACGCCGTAGGCGGGCATCCAAGCGCGGACACCATTTACCGCAATGTGGTGCAGGAGACCGGGCAGCAGACGAACTGCATCGTTCTGATGCACGATTCCGCCACCACCCGCACCACCGCCGAGGCGCTGCCCGACATCATCCGGTGGTATGCAGACAACGGTTACACTTTTTTGACCGTTGCTGAGGCTCTTCCGCTGAGCTGAGCAGATCAGCCCGGTTACAGGCGGTGTTCAAAGCATCGACCCAGCAGGACCCCCGCTGCTGCCAGTGCCGCCAGCCAGAGCCAGTCTGTCCCTCCGGTCGCGATCCAGCCTGCCGTCAGGATGGCGGCAAAGGTGCATGCCGCAGGCAGAAGGACCCGCAGGACCCGCAGCTGCCGTTCCCGGCGGGACGGCAGTCCAGTGTTCAGCTGTTCCGGATGGACGGCGTCGCAGCAGACCTCGTCACGGTACTTGCCCGGGTTGCGGTAGGCTTTGTACGAGATCCCGTCCAACGAAAACTCCGGGTACATTCCCTCTTTGATCAGGCTGAGCTGCATCCCGCGTTCCTCTGCATACGCCTGCAGGGCTGCCGTAAACTCCTGCGGCGTGTTGATGCTGCCCTGCGGGATAAAGAAAAAGTGCTTCTGATGCTGCACCTGCGCCAGCGTGCGGTAATCCTGCACCCAGCCGGAGAAAAACGTCTGCGGCTGCGCGGGATCTTCCATCCGGGACAGGCAGGCGTCCACATCCAGCGACGCCGCAGACGGGTCCTGCCGGGCCAGTTCGGCGCAAAACCGCGCCGCCCCTTCCAGCTGCTTTGCGCGCAGTTCCAGTGCGGTCTGCTGCTCCCGCAGAATATTCCCCAGCGGTGCATCGCCCGCCAGCACGGACCGGATGACCGGAAGCGGCACATCCAGCATCCGCAGCATCCGGATGAACCGGAGGGCGCGGATATCCTGTTCTGTGTAGTCGCGGTAATCGTTGCCGGGCAGCCGGGCAGGGTTCAAAAGTCCCTCTTTTTCATAGAAGCGGATATTAGGGGCGGACACCCCGCTTTGTTTCGAAGCCTGTTTGATGTTCATTTGCTTCACCTCCGCACTCACATTACACCTTAAAGACACTTGAAGGTCAAGCATTATTTTGAAAAAAGCCCCGGAATGCGCGCGGCTGCGGGCGATCCGGGGCTAAATCTTTATTCGGCGTTCTGGCAGAACAGCGAGAAGGTACGGTAGGCCATGTACAGGTCGGCCTTATGGATGACCTCGAAGGGCGAGTGCATGGACAGCACCGGCACACCGATGTCCAGCACGGGAATCCCCCGGTTTGCCACATACTTGGCAATGGTGCCGCCGCCGCCAAGATCCAGACGGCCCAGCTCGCCGATCTGCCACGCCACATCGTTGGCGTCCAGCAGGCGGGTGATGTCCCCTACCAGCTCGGCGTTGGCATCGCTGGCAGAGCTCTTGCCGCGGCTGCCGGTATACTTGAAGAATGCCACACCGCGGCCGGCGTAGGTGCCGTTCTGCTTTTCAAAGGCACCTGCCCAGGACGGGTCGTAGGCAGCGGTCACGTCCGCAGACAGGCAGACGCTGTTGCGGAAGGCAAGGATATCGTCCTGACCGGCTGCGCGGCACAGCAGCTGCATGAAGTGGAACACATACATGCTCTGCATGCCGGTGACGCCGTCGGAGCCGATCTCTTCCTTATCGGTCAGCACGCAGACGGTGGTGTGCACCGGGTCTTTGGTCTCGATCTCTGCCATCAGCGCGGGATAGGCGTCCACCCGGTCATCGTGACCGTAGCCGCCCACCATGGCGCGGTCAAAGCCCACGTCCCGGGCCTTGTAGGCGGGCACCACCTCGATCTCGGCACGGGTGAAGTCCCGCTCGGTGATGCCATACTTTTCGTGCAGCAGCATCAGGGTGTTGAGCTTGACGGCTTCCTTGATGTCGGCATCCTCCACAGCATCGGAGCCGATGAGAACGTTCAGTTCTTCTGCCTTGATGCCCTCGCTGAGCTTACGGTCGTTCTGCTCGGCACCCAGATGGGGCAGCAGGTCGGTGATGCAGAACACGGGGTCGCTCTCATCCTCACCCACGCACACCGAAACGCTGGAGCCGTCTGCACGGGTGAACACGCCGTGGATGGCCAGCGGCATGGTGCCCCACTGATACTTGCGGATGCCGCCGTAGTAGTGGGTCTTGAAATAGCTGAAATGGTCGGCCTCGTACAGCGGATTCGGGCGCAGGTCCAGCCGGGGGCTGTCGATGTGGGCAATGACCAGCCGGAAACCCTCTTCAAAAGATCTCTGGCCGATGGTAGCGGCCACCACCGCCTTGTGCTCCTGCACAAAGTAGATCTTCTGGCCGGGGGCATAGGTCTTTTTCGGCTCGAACTTCTCGTAGCCGGCTTCCAGCAGCATTTTTTCGCTGACGGCAGCCGCTTCGCGCTCGGTTTTGGCGGCGTTCAGAAACGCCTTGTAGCCCTCGGCAAAGGCTGCGGCTTCCTTCTTGACGCCGGTGCTCTTGTCGGCAGCATACTCTGGCTTATAAAGCAGCTGTTCGGCAGCCTGCTTTGCGGTAAGTTTTTCGCTCATTTTCCTTATCTCCTCTCAGCTTCCTGCATAGATGCGCTGATATTCCGCATAGCAGAAAGTGATCTTTTTTACGTAGTGATTCATCTGGCTGTAAGGGAAGCCCTGCAGGGTCTCGCCGTCTGCGGAGTGCTCTTCCATCTGCAAAAGAGCATCCACCGTGCCCCACCCGCTGTGATAAGCAGCAGCGGCAGTGGCAACATCGCCGTTGTAGCGCTCCATGCACAGGTGCAGGTAATAGCATCCGAACCGGATGCTGGTCTCCGGGTCGTAGAGATTTGCAAAGAGCAGGCCTTCGTCCGGTGCGATCTTGCTGCGCAGCCAGATAAAGGTCTCCTCGGTCATCTGCATCAGGCCCCGGGCATCCACAGTGGAGGTGGCCTGCGGGTCAAAGCCGCTTTCGGTGCGGATGAAGGCATCCACCAGAAGCGGGTCAAGGTCGTAGGTGTCGGCCCAGCGCTCCACCAGCGCTTCGTACTTACGGGGGTATAAAAGCCGTTCTGCCCTGCCCCACAAGTTGGGCACCAGCACAAACAGCAGGATCAGCGCCATGCCCAGCAGGAACAGCCTGCGGCTGCGCATTTTTTTGCGGCGGCGTGCCTTCTGGGCGCGGAGAGCGCGGCGGATGCGGGCCGCCTCCGGGTCGTACTGCGGTGCAGGATCTTGTTCGTTATATCGTTCGTTCAAAGCTCTTTTCCCGCACCTCCTTCTGCCAGAAGCTTCCCACACAGCTCCTCAGCCGCAGCCTGCAGATGTGCAAGGTCTGCGTCGTTGCGCAGAACGTAGTCTGCCTGTGCGGTGAGCACGGCTTCCGGCGTCTGTGCGTTCAGGCGGCGGGCAGCCATTTCAGCCGAAATGCCGTCCCGGGCCACGATGCGGGCCACACTGGTCTCAAAAGGTGCCGTGACCACGCACAGGCGGTCGCACTCGGCCTGTGCCGCAGTCCCCACGATGACCGCACCATCCAGCACGAACAGCGGGGCTCCGCCATCCAGCGCCGCCTGCTTTGCCGCACGGATGCGGCGGACAATCTCCGGATGGGTCAGACTGTCCAGCGCCGCTTTGCCCTCAGGGGTGGCAAAAGCACGGTCGGCCAGCAGGCGGCGGTTTAATGTGCCGTCCTGTTTTAAAATGTCCGCGCCAAACCGCTGCGCCAGCTTTGGCAACAGCGGCGAGCCGGGCAGCAAAATTTCGCGGCTGATCTGGTCGGCGTCGGCCAGCGGCACGCCGTGGGCCGAAAACACCGCCGTGACCGTAGATTTTCCGCAGCCGCTGCGGCCGGTGATGCCAAGCGCGATCATAGCTTGATCACCCGGAAAGCCGCAGCGCGGATCAGGCGGTTGTACACCGCCATGGAAAGGCCGTCTTTTCTGGGACAGCGGGCATAGACCACCGCATCGCCCTGCTCATCCAGCGCACGCAGAGAGCGGAAGATGTGCTTTGCCTGATCGGCACCGTCCCCCTCGCGGCCATATTCCACGCAGGGCACACCCAGCTTTTCTGCCTCGCCGGTGAAGCACAGGCAGCTGGGATTCTGGTCAGCGTGGGCGTCCACATATGCCTTGAACTGCTCAAAGGTGCCGTCCAGCAGGGTCACATCTGCCTTGGGCGCATAGTGCTTGTACTTCATGCCGGGGCTGCGCACCACAGCACCCTCCGGCAGCTTTTCAAGGATGGCCTTGGACACTTCCACCTCTTCACCGAGGGCACGTTCCAGATCTTCCAGCGTGATGTGGCCCGGGCGGAACAGGGTGGGCTTTTCGCCTACCACCGACACCACGGTGCTTTCCACGCCCACATCGCACTCGCCGCCGTCCAAAATCAGCGGCAGGCGGCCGTCCATATCGGTGAACACATCCTGCGCGTTAGTGGGGCTGGGCTTGCCGGAAAGATTGGCGCTGGGGGCGGCAAAGGCGCAGCCGCTCTTTTCAATGACTGCACGGGCCACCGGGTGGCTGGGCATCCGGATACCCACGGTGTCCAGACCTGCACAGCACTCCGCTGCCACCTCCGGGCCGCGGGGCATGATGATGGTGAGCGGGCCGGGGCAGAACGCCGCCATCAGCAGCTGGGCGCGCTCCGGCACCTCGCTGACAAGGCCGGGCAGCATTTCCGGGCCGGTGACATGGACGATGAGGGGATTGTCCTGCGGACGTCCCTTCGCCACAAAGATCTTTTTGACCGCCTCGCCATTGCGTGCATCGGCAGCAATGCCGTAAACCGTCTCGGTGGGCAGCGCCACCAGCTCGCCTTTCTGCAGCAGGGCAGCCGCTTTTTCAATGCTTTTTTCTTCTGCAGCGGATAAAACTTCAGTCTTAAATTCCATACGGATCATCGTTCTTTCTATCTGTAAAGTATTTTTGCTTTTCAGTGTATTTCAGCAGTACAACGTATTATTTTGAAATCATATTTTCAGTGTTGTTCGTTGAGCTTCTGCAGTTTTTCGGTCTGTTCCCGAGTGGCAAGCGCGTCGATCACATCGTCCAGATTGCCGTCCATGATCTTATCCAGATTGTGTACGGTCAGGCCGATGCGGTGGTCGGTGCAGCGGTCCTGCGGGAAGTTATAGGTACGGATCTTCTCGCTGCGGTCACCAGTGCCCACCTGCCCCTGCCGCTCCGAATTGATGGCATCCTGCTGCTGTTTCTGCTTCTGTGCCAGCAGGCGGCTGCGCAGGATCTCCAGTGCCTTATCCTTGTTCTGGAACTGGCTGCGCTCGTTCTGGCATTCTACCACCGTGCCGGTGGGGATATGTGTCACACGGATGGCGCTGGAGGTTTTGTTGATGTGCTGACCGCCCGCGCCGGAGGAACGGAAGGTGTCGATGCGCAGGTCTTTCAGGTCCAGTGCAAAGTCCACTTCCTCGGCCTGAGGCATAACGGCCACCGTAGCGGTGGAGGTGTGGATGCGGCCCTGGGTCTCGGTCTCCGGCACGCGCTGCACCCGGTGCACACCGCTCTCGTACTTGAGGCGGTTGTAGGCCCCGGCACCGTCCACCGAGAAGATGGCTTCCTTCACGCCGCCAAGCTCGGTCTCGTTCAGGTTGAGCATTTCCAGCTTCCATCCCCTGCTTTGCACATACATGGTGTACATGCGCAGCAGACTGTGGGCAAACAGGGCCGCTTCCTCGCCGCCTGCGCCGCTGCGGATCTCCACAATGACATTTTTGCCATCGTTCACATCCTTGGGCAGCAGCAAAATTTTGAGATTATTTTCCAGCTTTGCCACATCTTGACTTTTTTCGCTGATTTCCTGCTGTATCATCTGTTTAAAGTCCGGGTCAAGAGCACCAGACTCTTCCAGCAGGGCTTTTGCCTGTTCCAGATGATCCTGTGCAGTCTGCCACTCCCGGTAGGCCTGCACAACAGGCTCTGCGTCGTGATACTCCCGCATCAGCTTGCGGAACAGCGCAGGGTCGGCAGCGGCATCCGGCTGGTTCAGGCGGACGGAAAGCTCCTCAAAGCGATGGCAGACAGCATCCATTTGGGTAAACATGTTCGGCATAATTCCGGCAGTTCTCCTAACAACTCAAATCTGCATCTGCAGCGCAGCAGGACGCCCCGGCAGGGCACGTCTCAGACCCGCACATGCAAAGGCATACGTATCCCATGCGAGCTGTGCCGGACGCTAGATCTGCCCGGGCTTTATCACCTTTTTGATGTTCTTTTCAATTTTAGCACGCGGCAGCATCACCTCATGCCCGCAGCCAGTGCACCGGATCTTGAAATCCATGCCGACGCGCAGCACTTCAAAGCTCTGCGCACCGCAGGGGTGCTTTTTGCGGGTGAGGATGGTATCGCCTACAGCAATGTCCATAACCTTGGCTTCTCCCTTCTGCCTGCCTTTTTCAGTCGTCTGTGGGCAGGCGGCGCGTGTGCGCGCCCCCGGTGTGCCGGGCACAGCGCATACAAATATAGTATAATGCAAAGCCGCATAAAATGCAAATATCCGCAATAGCAGATGCATAAGTTTTAATGAAATGGAGCTGGCTTTCCCAGACGGCACCTGTCCAGCTCCCAAAAACAACAGAAAGAGGAATGAAAGATGATGCATGCATATCGTACCGAAGGCAGCTACCGTTCTGCTGCCCGCATGACCGCCGCCGAGCTGCGTGCCGCCATGGCCAGCCGCGAGATCCTGCAATCCACCGCTCTGGCTTTTGATACCCAGCGTCAGCTGCGGTTTGAGCTGGGCGGAGTGAAGGCCGTGATGCCCTTTGCCCAGTGCGCCGACGGGGCCGAAAGCGGCACTGTGCGGGACATTGCCGTACTGACCCGGGTAGGCCGTCCCACCTGCTTTGTCATTGAGTCGCTGGACACCGACGAGACCGGGCAGCCGGTGTACCGGCTTTCCCGTGCTGAGGCACAGCGGATGTGCAAGGCCGACTATCTGGACGCCCTGCAGCCCGGCGATATTCTTCCCTGCACGGTGACCCACATTGAACCTTTTGGTGCCTTTTGTGACGTAGGCTGCGGCATCAGCGCCCTGCTGCCCATCGACTGCATGTCGGTGAGCCGCATTTCCTCCCCTGCCGACCGGGTGAGCGTGGGGCAGCAGATCCTATGCGCCATCAAGAGCCGGGACCTGCAGGGCCGCTTTGTGCTGACCATCCGGGAGCTGCTGGGCACTTGGGAGGAAAACGCCGCCGGGTTCACCGTGGGCGAGACCGTGGTGGGCATCGTGCGCAGCGTGGAAGAATACGGCACCTTCATCGAGATCGCACCCAATCTGGCCGGCCTTGCGGAGAGCTGTGCCGACCTGACCCCCGGGCAGGCTGTCAGCGTCTACATCAAGAACATCCTGCCGGAAAAGATGAAGATCAAGCTGGTGATCGTGAACCATTCCCTGAACCAGCGCCACCGGTTCGAGCTGAAATACTTCATCACCGAGGGCCGTCTTGACCGGTGGGTCTACTCCACGCCGGAAAGCCCGAAGCGGATCGAGACAGATTTTGCCGCTGCGGCTTGCAATCCGGCGTGAAACCCTTTATACTATAAAAGAAAAGGAATGCAAGGGGGATGTATGGAACGATGGCCGCTAATGATGCTTTTACCGCCGGTGTACGTCCCGGCGGGCTGACCAGCAGCACCGAAATCCGGCTGCTGCTGTGCTATCTGGTCAAAAATGCCGGACCCATTGCCCGGCAGGAAATTGAAAACGCCCTGATGGAAGAAGCTCTGGTGAATTATTTCGAGATCGGCTCGTGTCTGGACGATATCACCAAGCAGCAGCTCGTCACCCTGACAAAGGGCAGCTACACCATTACCGATAAGGGCCGCAAGGTGGCGCAGGAGCTTGCCTACGACCTGCCCCGCAGTGTGCGGGAACGCGCTGTGGCCGCTGTGCTGCGCTGCCAGACCTGGGCCCGCAAGGAGGCCAAGTACAGCGCCAGCATCACCGAAAAGGCAGACGGTCACTGCACCGTGCGCTGCACCGTAAAGGGACTGGATGCGGAGCTGTTCTGTCTGGAGCTGGGGGCTCCCGACCGCCTTTCGGCTGACCTGATCAAAAAGCAGTTCATCCTCAAGGGCAACGAGATCTACCAAATGCTCATCAATAAGCTGACCGAAGAAGAGAAGTAACGATTTGGAATGGCCGCCGCGCACGCTTTGCAACGGCGACGACCGCGGCCAGTGGCCGAAACAGGGAGGAGCTGTTGGGGCCGCGGCCTGCAAGATACGAGTGCCGCTCCAAGGCACGAAGCAGATGCAGGGTGCCGCAACCCGAATATTTTCAGCGGAAATTTCATGATTTTATTTGCGGTTTGGAAGTGTCTGCGGACACCTCCAAACCGCTTTTTTCACGAGAAGAGCCCAAACTATAAACGAAATCTCTCCCAACTCCTTCCGTCACCTTCGGTGCCAGCTCCCTCGGAGAGGGAGCCTTTGGCAAAACCGAAAAGTTTAACGGAACGAGTCAGACGCGAAAAGCAGCTTTCCTCCACGACCCCGTTCCGTGAAAAAGGGTTCTGGAAAAATCCGCAGATTTTTCCAGAACCCTATAAAAATATTTTTCCTCTGAAGATGGCCAGAGTGAAACGGAGGCCATTCTCAATAAAAAATCAAATCAGGATGCAGATGAGCCCGGTGCAGCCCTCATTGATGACCCGTTCCAGCGTTTCCTGCAGCCGGGTGCGGGCCTCCTGCGGCATGTGCAGCAGCTTGCTCTGCAGGCCCTCGTTCACCAGCTCGTGTAGGCTTTTGCCAAAGATGTTGGATTCCCACAGTTTCTCCGGATCGTCCTCAAAACCGGCCAGCAGGCTGCGGGCAAGCTCCTCGCTCTGCTTTTCGGTGCCCACGATGGGGCTGAGTTCGGTGTGGATGGTCGCCTTCAGCATCTGGATGGATGGCGCGCAGGCTTCCAGACGGACCCCATAGCTTGCCCCCTGCCGCACGATCTGGGGCTGTTCCAGCTTCAGTTCGTTGACCGAAGGCATCACAATGCCATAGCCGGTGGCTTCCACCTGCTCAAGGGCACTGCGCACCTTCTCGTACTCGCGCTTCGCCCGTGCCAGCTCCATGATGCAGGGCATCAGGCCCGCTTCGTCGCCAATGGCAAGGCCGGTCTGCTCGCTCAGCACCTGATAAAAAATCTCCGGTTTCAGCTCCACCGTGATGCGCACGCTGCCGGCCGCAAGGTCGATGCCGCTGATGGACGACCGCTGCACCGCGTCGCATTCCAATGCCGATGTGTCGCTCCCGGCCGGAACATCCTTCATGCGGGAGACCTTCTCTGCCAGCTGCATGGCGGCATCATACACCTGCGTCTGCAGCCAGTGGCCGTTTTCCAGCATCGTGACCCAGCGCGGCAGGGCAAAATCCAGCTCTCTCACCGGAAATTCGTACAGGACCTGCCGCAGGATGCTGCCAAGTGCCTCCGCGTCCAGATCCACGCAGCTCACCGGCAGAACGGTATGGTCGTAGTCCCGGGCCATGCCCTCGGCCAGCTGCTTCGTCTCCGGGGCTTCCGGGTGGGTGCTGTTGAGCAGGATGATGTAGGGCTTGCCCAGAGCATCCAGTTCTTCCACGATGCGCTTCTCGGTTCTGGCATAGCCCTCCCGCGGGATGTCGCTCACCGAACCGTCGGTGGTGACCACGATGCCGATGGTGGAATGTTCGCAGATCACCTTGCGGGTGCCTGTCTCGGCGGCAAGATCGAAGGGGACCTCGTGGTCAAACCATGGGCTCTTGACCATGCGGGGCTTGTCGTTTTCCTCGTGTCCCATGGCCCCCTCCACCATGTAGCCCACGCAGTCGATGAGCCGCACCCTGCACTCGCCGCCGCCCTCCAATTGCAGGGGCACGGCTGTTTCCGGGATGAATTTCGGCTCGGTGGTCATGATGGTACGGCCTGCGGCCGACTGAGGCAGCTCGTCCCGGGCACGTTCCCGGGCTGCTGCCGGGCCGATGGCCGGCAGCACCAGCTGCTCCATGAAACGCTTGATAAAGGTGGATTTTCCGCTGCGCACCGGGCCCACCACCCCAATGTAGATATCTCCGCCGGTGCGTGCGCCGATCTCACGGCAGATGCCATTCTGTTCCTGATTTGCCAAATTGCTCTCCCCTTCCCGTTTGCGCTGTGCACCGGACAGGTTTCCGGTCCGCTTGTTGTATCGTATGAAACAGGGCGGGGCATTATGCCGGAACGATTTTGGATGCCCTCCGCTTTGCTCTGGGCATATTCAGCGGAAAATTTATTTTATAATTGCAATTCAGGAAAATCTGCGGATTTTCCTGAATTGCTTTTTCACAGATGGGGTTGTAGAGGGAAACAGCATTACAGCGCCGCTTTCTGCGAAAGCGCAGCGCTGTGGAGGGGCTACCTGTTTGCTTTCAGCATGCTGAACCCTCTCAGGCTCACATTCGTTCGCCAGCTCCCCCGAAGGGGGAGCTTTTTGCAGTAACGGCGCAGTTTCCAGATAAAATGCAAGCCTTGCGGATGCGTCAGAAGCTCCCCCTTTCGGGGGAGCTGGTAAATCCGAAGGATTTGACTGAGAGGGCGAGGATGCTTTTCCTTCTCCCAAGGGGACGGCTGAACTCCCTCTGGCAAAGCCGGACACCTTCTTATTGCAATCGATACTGATGCCATGCAAAAGCCGTTTTCCGTCACAGCCCCATCTGTGAAAATGGTCTAGCGGAATGCCCGCAGGCATTCCGCTAGACCAAAATCTAAAATTTATTTTCCGCTAAGAATGGCAGAGCGAAGCGGAGCCATTTTAAATCGTCCAACAAAAAGAGAGCTGCCACGCAAAATGCACAGCAGCTCTCGGTATGGTTCCTATGAAATTACGGGGTCAGACGGTTGGGGCCGCGGAACAGGAACTCGGCGTCCTTGATGGTCAGGCCGCACAGCAGCATGGTCAGGCGGTCGATGCCCAGACCAAAACCGCCGTGAGGCGGGCAGCCGTACTGGAAGAACTCCAGATAGAACTTGACATCCTCGGCCAGACCCTTTTCCTCAGCCTGCTTCTTCAGCACTTCGTAGCGGTGCTCACGCTGGGCACCGGTGGTGATCTCCACGCCGCGCCAGATCAGGTCGTAGCCCTGCGGCACGCCGTTCTCATCCCGCATGTGATAGAAGGCACGCTTCTCGGCAGAATAATCGGTGATGAAGAGGAACTCGTGACCGTAGTGCTTCTTCACCCACTCATAGCTCAGGCGCTCGGCCTCAGTGGTCAGGTCGCCCTTCTCGCTCTCATCGACGGTATAGCCGAACTCTTCTTCCAAGCCCTTGTACAGGTCTGCCAGCTTGACCACCGGGAACGGAGTGGTGGGCACGATGACTTCCTGACCAAACATCTCCTTGATCTGATCGCCGTAGTTGTCCTTGACGGCCTGCAGACCGGCAGTCAGCAGCTCCTCTTCCATCTTCATCACGTCTTTATAGGAAGTGATGTAGCTGAACTCCAGATCGAAGCCGGAGAACTCGGTGGAGTGCTTGTTGGTGTAGCTCTTCTCTGCGCGGAACACGGGGCCGGTCTCGAAGATGCGCTCAAAGCCGGCAGCCATGGCCATCTGCTTGTAGAACTGGGGGCTCTGTGCCAGATAGGCATTGCGGTCGAAGTAATCCACCTTGAACACCTCAGAGCCGCTCTCGCTGGCAGCAGCGATCAGCTTGGGGG
>ERZ506764.1043-NODE-1043-length-18307-cov-8.347030_pt1 | contig 18307 bp, 12 predicted proteins | sample MGYA00513041_ERZ506764 | MGnify/ENA metagenome assembly ERZ506764
TCTGGCCCTCGTAGACGTTGCCGGTGGAGCCGTCGATGCTCATCCAGTCACCCTCATGGAAGGTGTGGCCGTTGATGGTGATGACCTTGGCGTCATAGTCGATGGCGACGTCGTTATCGTTGCCGCAGCCGGAGACGCAGCAGGTGCCCATGCCGCGGGCGACAACAGCAGCGTGGCTGGTCATACCGCCGCGGACGGTCAGGATGCCCTGAGAAACCTGCATGCCGACGATGTCCTCGGGAGAGGTCTCGAGACGGACCAGAACGACCTTCTTCCAGGCATCGTCCTTGACCTTCTCCTCGGCGTCCTCAGCAGAGAAGACGACGCGGCCGCAGGCAGATCCCGGAGAAGCGGCCAGGCCCTTGCCGATTGCCTCGGCGGCCTTCAGAGCGGCAGCATCAAACTGCGGGTGCAGCAGGGTGTCCAGCTGCTTGGGCTCGACGCGCAGAACAGCGGTCTTTTCGTCGATAACGCCCTCGTCGACCAGGTCGCAGGCGATCTGCAGAGCAGCCTGGGCGGTGCGCTTGCCGTTACGGGTCTGCAGCATGAAGAGCTTGCCATCCTCGATGGTGAACTCCATGTCCTGCATATCCTTGTAGTAGTTCTCGAGGCGGGTAGCGATCTCAACGAACTGATCGTAGACCTCGGGCATCTCCTCATGCAGCTTGCTGATGGGAGAAGGAGTACGGATACCGGCGACGACGTCCTCGCCCTGAGCGTTGATCAGGTACTCGCCCATCAGCTTCTTCTCGCCGGTGGCGGGGTTACGGGTGAAGGCAACGCCGGTGCCGGAACGCATACCGGAGTTACCGAAGGCCATCTGCTGCACGTTGACGGCAGTGCCCCACTCGTAGGGGATCTCGTTCATCTTACGATACACGTTGGCGCGGGGGTTATCCCAGGAACGGAAAACGGCCTTGACGGCACCGATCAGCTGCTCCTTGGGATCCTGCGGGAACTCCTCGCCCTGCTTCTCAAGGTAGATCTGCTTGAACTCCTTGACGAGCTCCTTCAGGTCGTTGGCGTCCAGCTCAACGTCCTGCTTGACGCCCTTGCGCTCCTTCATAGCGTCGATGCGCTCCTCGAAGAAGCTCTTGCCCAGCTCCATGACGACGTCAGAGTACATCTGGATGAAGCGGCGGTAGCAGTCATAGGCAAAACGGGGGTTGTTGGTCTTTTTGGCCAGACCCTCAACAGCCTGATCGTTCAGGCCGAGGTTCAGGATGGTGTCCATCATGCCGGGCATGGACTGACGTGCGCCGGAACGGACGGAAACCAGCAGGGGGTTCTCGATGGAGCCGAAGGTCTTACCGGTCTGCTCCTCGAGGATGCCCATGTATTTGAAGATGTCTGCCTTGATCTCATCGTTGATCTCACGGTTGTCAGCATAGTACTGGGTGCAGGCCTCGGTGGTGATGGTGAAGCCCTGCGGAACCGGCATGCCGGCGTGGGTCATCTCGGCCAGGCCGGCACCCTTACCACCCAGAGTGTTCTTCATGGTGGTCTGGTCGCCGCCGAAGGCGTCATGGCCCTCTTTGAACAGATACAAGAATTTCTTGCTCATAGTTACCTCCCAAATTGGTGACGTGTTTGCATCACATAAATCATGTTTGCATAGTCCATTATAACAGACCGAAAGACAGATTTCCAGTAGATTGTTAAAAAAATGCTCAATAGTTTCGCTGAAAAGTCGCCAAACTTTTTTGGTTCAGGTATTGCAATTTGCACAAAAATCGTGTATTTTATAATGGGTGGAAAGTTCGAAATATTTTTCGAGCTGTCACTTTTTTCTTTTTGAGTGCCGCGGTAAATTTTTACGGCGAACGGCGTTTTTCGGCTTGCTAAAATGCGCCGCATGTTATACAATATATAGGTATAAGGTCCGTCGGCAGCCCCCGTGCGCCGCGGGCACGAAATGAGTGTATAAAGGAAGAACCGCTATATGTCTACCGCAAGAGAGAATTTCGAGCTGGCACAGCAGCGCTATGCCGCCACGTTTGAGCGCCATCTGGATAACGGCGTGAATTTTATCAGTGATAACGTCTGCATTGAGCCGGAGGTCATCATTGCCCCCGGTGCGACCATCCTGCCGGGCTGCATCCTACGCGGCCAGACGGTCATCGGCCCGGACTGCGTCATCGGCCCCAACACCCTGCTGGAGGATACCGTCGTTGACGCCGGGTCCACGATCAATGCCAGCCAGTGCTATGGGAGCCACATCGGCCCCAACAACAAGATCGGTCCCTTCACCCATGTGCGCGTCGGCACCAAAACCGCCGAGGGCTGCCATCTGGGCGCTTATGTCGAAACGAAGAACGCCGACTTTGCCGAGGGCAACACGGTCAGCCACCTGACCTACATCGGCGATGCCACGGTGGGCAAGTACTGCAACTTCGGCTGCGGCACCGTCACCTGCAACTACGACGGCGAGGGCAAGTTCCACACGACCATCGGCGACTATGCGTTCATCGGCTGCAACACGAACCTGGTTGCACCCGTCACCATCGGCGACCATGCGTTCACGGCTGCCGGCTCCACCATCGGCCATGATGTGCCCGCCGGTGCGCTGGGCATCGAGCGCGCCAAACAGGCCGAGATCGACGGCTGGGGCGAACGCAAGCTGGAGAAGTATATCGCCAAGAAGCAGAAGCTGGAAGCGGAGAAGAAAGGGAAGTAAAGCGTTGTAGGGGCGGCGTCCTCGACGCCCCGCGGCCTTCCCATAAGCAGCCGCTTATCTTACGCTGCCGGGCCGGGCATGCCCGGCCCCTACGGTACTTCACGATTTTTCAAAGGATATATCTATGTTCGAAATGACCTCCGGGGCGGACTGGCTGATTGCCGGACTGGGCAACCCCGAACCGAAATATGACGGCACCCGCCACAACGCCGGTTTTGAGGCGCTGGACTATCTGGCCGCGCAGTGGCAGTGCGACATTGCCAAGGCCAAATGGCAGGGCCTGTACGGCACGGCACAGGTGAACGGCCACAAGGTCGTGCTGCTCAAGCCGCTGACCTACATGAACCTGAGCGGCCAGAGCATTGCCCCCGCCGCCAACTTTTACAAGATCCCGGCAGACCACATCATTGTGCTGTGCGATGACATCACCCAGGAGCCGGGGCATCTGCGCATCCGGCCCCACGGCTCTGCCGGCGGGCACAACGGGCTGAAAAGCATCATTGCCAGCCTGGGCACCGACCATTTCAGCCGTATCCGCATCGGCATCGGTGCCAAACCGAACCCGCAGTACGACCTGGCCGCCTGGGTGCTGGGCAAGCTGCCTGCCGCAGACCGCAAGGCCATGACGGACCGCTACCCGGACATTGAGGAAGCCTGCAAGCTGCTGATGGACGACAATCTGCAGTACGCCCAGAACAAGTTCAACCACTAAGGGGACGTGAATCATGAGTGAAATCCGTAAAAAAGCAATGACCCGTCTGGTGCTCTGCGCTGTAGCGCTCGTCGCCTCCATCATTTTCAGTGTCCTGCTGCTGAGCGGTACCCTTGACGGCACAACCGGCGGCAGCAAGCCCGCCTCCGGCGATACCATCAGCAGCAGTGCCCCCGTGGAGGGCGTTGACGATCCCACCGCCGACAACTTTACCGCAGAGAGCACCCCTGCCGAGGAGGCGCCCGCCGAGCCCGAGGCCACCCCCGAGCCGACGCCAGAGCCCACGCCCGTGCCCGAGTACGAGGGCCTGAGCGTGCAGCCCACCACCTATTATAATGAGGGTGAGCAGCCGACCTACACCGTGACCGACGGCAACAATCTGAACATGCGCGGCGGCCCCGGCACCGACTATGACAAGATCGGTCAGGTGCCCGCCTCCACCAGCGTCACCGCGCTGGGCACCAATGAGGACGGCAGCTGGGTCGTTGTGAACTACAACGGCACCTACGGCTGGCTCAAGACGGAGTTCTTGAACGGCTGATAAGCAAGAAACCAATTTTCGGTCAGACGTAGGGCGGCCTGACCTCAGGCCGCCGCGGCGGGGTGAGGTCACCCCGCCCTACGTTTGCTTTATACAATGGGTTCTTTTATGTTCAACGCACTTTTCACCAAAACAGACGAATACGCAAGACTGGCGCAGGCGCTCGGGGGTCCGGGGGCTTGCGCCTTATTTGGCATACCGGGGTCGGGCCGGGCGATGGTCTATGCCGCGCTGGCGAAGGCCCTCGACAAGCCGCTCTGCATCGTGACGCCCGGCGAGGCCGAGGCGACCCGGTTTGCGGGCGACCTGAACGCGCTGGGCGTGGCAGCGGCAGTGTTCCCTGCCCGCGACTATGTGCTGCGCCCCATCGAGGGCACGGGCCGCGAGTACGAATACCGCCGTCTGGCCGTGCTGGGCGACCTCGTCGGCGGGCGGCTGCAGGCCGTCTGCGTGCCCGACGAGGGCCTGACCCAATACACGACGCCGCGGGCGGATTTCTGCGCGAACACCCGCAGCCTGCGCCCCGGCGACACACTGCCCCGCGCCGAGCTGACCGCGCTTTTGTACGGCGCAGGCTATACGCGGCGCGACCAGGTGGACGGCCCGGGTCAGTTTTCGATCCGCGGCGACATTGCGGACATCTACGCACCCGACATGAAGCAGCCCGCCCGCATGGAGTTCTGGGGCGATGAGATCGACACGATGCACACCTTCGATCTGGCGACCCAGCGCCGCGACGAGCCGATTGAAAAAATCTACGTCTCCCCCGCGCGGGAGATACTGTTCGGTCAGCCCGCCGACGCAGCGGAGAAGATCCGCTCCTATATCAAAAAGGCCCGCGGCAGGCGGCGCACCGCCTTAGAGACCTGCACCGCTGCGGACCTGGCACAGCTGGACGGCGGCGCGATGCCCGTCAACATGGACAAATATCTCACGCTGCGCTATCCCGAGCCCGCGACGATTTTAGACTACTTTGACGATCCGCTGCTGATCCTGGAGGAGCCGGCCTCCCTGCGGGAGGCCGAGCGCGCCACCGCGTTCCGCCGGGGCGAGGAGCTTTCCGCCCTGCTGGAGGACGGCGTGCTGGCGGCAGGGCTGGATAAGCTCTACGCCGAGAGCGGCTGGCTCTGGGCGCAGTGTACCGCGCACCGCACGCTCTGCGCCGAGAACTTTGCCCGCAGCATGCCCGATGTGCCGCTGAAAGCCATCGTCAACGCACCCGCCCACACGCTGCCCGCCTGGGGCGGCGAGGTCGCGGCGCTGCTGGAGGACATCCAGCCGCTTTGCAGCGGCGGCACGGCGGTCACGGTCATGGCCGGCACGCCCCGTGCGGCGGCGGGTCTGGCCGCCGACCTGCGCACCAAAGGGCTGAACGTCACGACGGACGCGGCGGCGGAGCCGAGCGCCGGGTTGGTGCAGATCCTGCCGGGGCAGCTTTCCGCCGGGTGCAGCCTGCCGTTTGCGAAATACGCCGTGTTTACGGCCCGCGCCTTCGGCGTGAGCGGCGCACAGAAGAAGAAAAAGCGCAATAAGGACGCGCTGAACAGCCTGAGCGAAATCTCGGTGGGTGATCTGGTCGTCCACCAGAACCACGGCATCGGGCGGTACGCGGGCATCCAGCGGATGGCCGTGCAGGGCGTCACAAAGGACTATCTGCGCATCGAGTACGACAAAAAGGACGTGCTGTACGTGCCCGTCACCCAGCTGGACCTTCTGTCCCGCTACACTGCGCCGGGCGACAGCGACAACGTGAAGCTGAGCCGCCTGGGCGGCAGCGATTGGGCCAAGACCCGCAAGAAGGTCAAGGCTGCGACGGAGCAGATGGCGAAGGAGCTGATCGAGCTGTACGCCCGCCGCAAGCAGGCGCACGGCTACGCCTTCCCCGCCGACGACACCTGGCAGGGTGATTTTGAACAGCGCTTTGCCTATGAGGAAACGCCCGACCAGCTGACCTGCGCGGCGGACATCAAGCACGATATGGAGGAGCCGTGGCCGATGGACCGGCTGCTCTGCGGTGACGTCGGCGTCGGCAAGACCGAGGTCGCACTGCGCGCCGCGTTCAAATGCGTGATGGGCGGCAAGCAGTGCGCGATCCTGGCCCCCACGACGATTCTGGCGTGGCAGCACTTCAACACCGCGCTGACCCGCATGGAGTCCTTCCCCATCCGCATCGGGCTTTTGTCCCGCTACCGCACCGCCAAGGAGCAGAAGGAGACGCTGCGCGGGCTGAAGGACGGCACCGTGGACATTGTAGTCGGCACGCACCGGCTGCTGTCCGGCGATGTGAAATTCAAGGACCTGGGCCTTGTCATCATCGACGAGGAGCAGCGGTTCGGCGTCAAGCACAAGGAAAAACTCAAAGAGAGCTTCATCGGCGTCGATATGCTGACGCTGTCGGCCACGCCGATCCCCCGCACGCTGAACATGGCGCTGTCGGGCATCCGCGATATGAGCACAATTGAGCAGCCGCCGTTTGAGCGCCAGCCGATTGAAACCTATGTGCTCGAGTACGACGAGGGCATCGTGTCCGAGGCCATCCGCAAGGAGCTGGCCCGCGGCGGGCAGGTATACTACCTGCACAACCGCGTGGACAACATTGAGGAATGCGCCGCGCGGGTGGGCAAGCTCGCGCCCGGGGCGCGTATCGGCATTGCCCACGGCAAGATGACCGAGGAACAGATTTCGTCGGTGTGGCAGCAATTGTTGGACAACGAGATCGACATCCTTGTCTGCACCACCTTAATTGAGACCGGCGTAGACGTGCGCAACTGCAACACGCTGATCATTGAAAATGCGGACCGCATGGGATTGAGCCAGCTGTACCAGATCCGCGGGCGCGTGGGACGCAGCTCCCGCAAGGCGTATGCGTATTTTACGTTCACACGCGATAAGGTGCTGACCGAGATCGCGGCCAAGCGGCTTTCGGCCATCCGGGAGTTCACGTCGTTCGGGTCGGGCTTCCGCATTGCGATGCGCGACTTGCAGATTCGCGGTGCAGGCAGTCTTTTGGGCCACAGCCAGCACGGCCACATGGAGGCCGTCGGCTACGATTTGTACGTGAAGATGCTGGGTCAGGCCATTGCCGCGGCCCGCGGCGAGGCCCCCGCCCCCGACAAGAGCGACTGCCTGGTGGACATCACCGTGGACGCATTCCTGCCGGAGGAATATATCCCGGACGCTGCCGGGCGCATCGAGGCATACAAGCGCATTGCGGCCATCGAGACAACGAGCGACGCCGAGGACGTGCTCGACGAGCTGATCGACCGCTACGGCAGCCCGCCCAAGAGCGTGCAGGGGCTGGTGGACGTCTCCCTCGTGCGCGTGACCGCAGCCCGCGTCGGCATTGCGGAGATCGTCCAGCGCGGCGACCAGCTGATTTTGTATAGTGACATCGTCGGGCCAAAGCAGCTGGGCGAGGTCATGGAAAAGTTCCCGCATCGGGTGCTGTACAATGCACTGGGCCGACCTTATTTCAGCCTGCGCGTGCAGAAGGGCGAAAGCCCGCTGGTACTGCTGCGGGATGTGGTGACCCTGCTGCCGGGCGCACAGAATCAGCCACAGACAAAGCCATAAAAAATAAGCACCTGTTTGCTGCGGTAAAAAGCAGTAAACAGGTGCTTTGCTTTTGGGGTAAAACGCTGAAATTTCTTTGGTCCTTTCTTTACAAAGAAAGGACAGAGGGGGCCAAGTGCCGGGCAGCCGTAAACGGGCAGAGTCCCTCAGGCGGCTTCGCCCGCGTCTAAAGCCTCCCCTCACAGGGGAGGTGGCCGAGCGCCAGCGATGGCCGGAGGGGCTTTGTCGGGCGTGCATTACACCGCCCGTTCCCCCCTTGCATCACTCAAACACGTTCTCCTCATCCTCCACCACTTCACCAACGTGGTTTCCATCACTGTCCAGCCCGCGCTTGTCCAGCATATAGTGCACAAATTCCCGCGCCAGGCCGTAGAAGGTCGCAAAGAGCGGCACGCCGACGACCATGCCCACAAGACCGAACAGGTCGCCGCCGACCACGATGGAAAACAGGATCCACAAGGCAGAGATGCCGATGGACGAGCCCAGGATCTTCGGGCCGATGAAGTTGCCGTCCACCTGCTGGATGACCAGAATCAGCACGCCGAAGATGACCGCCTGGATCGGGTCAACCAACAGCAGAATGAAGATGCTGGGGATCGCACCGATGAAGGGGCCAAATACCGGGATAATATTCGTGATGCCGATAAACACACTGATGAGCAGTGCAAAATCGAGCCGCAGGATCGCCATTGCCACAAACGTGATAACGCCGATGATGGCCGAGTCAATGATCTTGCCCACAAAGAAGCCCGTGAAATTCACGTTGGCATAATGGCAGATGCGCAGCGTGTTTTCCGCAGCCTTTTCCGGCAGGAAGGCATGCGCCAGCGTGCGCAGCTGATGGAGCAGATGCTCCTTGTCCGCCAGCATATAGATACTGGCCGCAATCGAGGTGAAGATCGCCACAAAGTTCGATGCCACGCTGCCGATGCTGGCCACGATCTGCGGCATGGCGGCGCTGGCCATGCTGTAGATTTCCTTGACCATCGCCTCGGAATCGTCCAGCACTTTTGTGGCCGACGACAGGTCAACGCCGAAGCGCTCCTGAATCATGCCCAGCATATCCTGTACGCTCTGTATGTAGCTTGGGAAGTTCGTAAACAGCATGGCGATGCTGTCCACGATCTGCGGGATGACCAGCCATGCCAGCAGCACAAGCAGCAGAATTGCCACCAGATACGCCAGAAGGATCGCGAATCCGCGCGTCTTTTTCTTCTCTTTAAACAGCTTTGTGTAGAAGAACTTGACCATCGGGTCAAGCACATAGGCAATGACTATGCCGCCCGCAAACGGCGACACGATGCCGATAAACACACCGATTTTCCCCAGAAAGTACCCCAGATTGTTCAAAGTCAGATACAGCGCAATACAGGCTCCGACCACGCAGAACCAGTCCAGCATCGTCTCCGGCTTTTTGGTCCAGATATGTTCCTCTTTCAAATGCTCCGCTCCTTTTACATCATTTTACAAGAGTATTGTACGCTATGCACGCCTGTATTGCAAGGAATAACTTGTTAATTTTCTTGCGGCCCGCCTGGTAAATTCCGGCGCGGCTCACCGTTTTCATCCAGGCCGCGAGCCGTCAGCCCTGCCCCGACAGCCTGTTTGAGCAGCGCCGCCAGCACGGCCAGCGTCGGCACGCCCAGCACCATGCCCGGGATGCCGAACCACGCCCCGCCCACCACGATGGCCAACAGCACGCCCAGCCCCGGCAGGCCGGTGGCCCCGCCCAGAATGCGCGGCGCAATAAAGTTGCCGTCCACCTGCTGGACCACAAAAATAATGATGGCAAATTCTGCCGCCTTCCAGGGCAATTCCAGCAGCAGGATGATGAGCCCCGGCACCGCACCGAGGAACGGCCCCAGCACCGGGACAATGTTTGTCACGCCGACCAGCACGGCCAGCAGCGGCGCGTATTCCAGCCCGAAGATCGACATCAGCGCAAATGTTTCCCCGCCCACGAGCAGGGCGTCCACCAGCTGCCCGCCGATGTAGCCGCTGAAAATTTTGTTGGCAAGACGGCAGATTTCCAGCACACTGCACGCGGCACGCGGCGGCAGCGCCGCGTGCAGACACGCCCGGGCCGCGCGAAGCAGCGCCTCCTTGCCGGAGAGCAGGTAGATGCTGGCGGCCAGTGCCACCACGGCGTTGCCCGCAGCCCCCGCCGCGCCGGAGACGAAATCCGCCGCCGCACGCGCCGCACTGCTGGACAAACCGCCGAACCAATTTTGCAGTGCCGTGCCCACCATCTGCACAAGCTGTTCCGCCGTGGCCGTATCGATGCCGAACGTATTTTGCACCCAGACCAGCAGGCCGCGGATGGTCTCCTCATACGCACCGAGCCGCCCGGCAAAGGTCGTCACGCTCTGCACGAGCTGCGGGACGACGAGCGCCGCCAGCAGCGCCAGCGCACCGAAAAACAGCGCATAGCTGACGGCCAGCGCCCCGCCGCGCCTGCCGCCAAAGAGCTTTTGCGCAAAAAAGCGCGTGGGTATGTCCAGTACATAGGCCAGCAGCAGCCCCCAGCCAAACGGTGCCAGCAGCCCGAGAAACGCCCCGGCCCCGCGCAGCACGCCCGGCAGCCAGTCTGCCGCGGCAAACACCGCCGCGACGCCCGCCGCCAGCAGCAGCCAGTCCTTCATCGTGTGGGGTGTGCGGTCAAAACAGTTTTTCATTGTCGCTCCTCCTGTTTTGTGGTACACTGTTTACAGCGCATACTTTGTTCATCTTACTTGCTTCTGTTATACCACTTTTTTCCAAAAGGTAAAGAGCCGTATGATTGAAAATTACAATAATTTACGGAAAACCGATGTTTTTCGTGAAAATTCTCGTCAGCGCCCGCCTGCCGGGCGCGTCGGTGCTGTAGGGGGCGGTGTCCCCGACGCCCCGGGCACTTTGCTGCAGCCGCACACATCCCGGCGGCATGAGGGCATGCCGCCCTACATTCCCCCTTACAAGCAAACTGTAGGGCGGGGTGCCCTCACCCCGCCGCGGAGGGGGCAAGACCCCTCCCTGCAAAGCCGCTCGAAAGAGGGCTGCAATCCTTTGCACTTTTCTTGCAGTTTTGTAAAATTTCTTCGGCAATCTTGACAGAATACCGTCATAATGTTAAAGTGGTCACAAAGCCGCTTTCTGTCCCTGAAAGGAGATTTCCATGTGGTTTGATACGATTTTATGGCTGGTTGCCGTCGTGGCGTTCATCATGGTCGAGGCCGCCACAACGGCGCTTGTCTCGGTCTGGTTTGCGGTGGGCGCTGCCGCAGCCATGCTGGTCAGCTTTTTTAATGTCGGCTTTGGCTGGCAGATGCTGGTTTTTGCCGTTGTATCGGCCATTACGCTCGGCCTGATGCTGCCCCGGCTCATCAGTCGGCGCGGCGCGCACCGTGCCCCTGTCACGAACGGTTCGCCGCTGACCATCGGCAAGCAGGGCGTTGTGCTTGTGGACATTGAGCCCGGCCTTCCGGGCCGGGTCCGCGTGGACGGCCTGGACTGGCAGGCCCGCGCCGAGGTCACACTCCCGCAGGGCACCCGCTGCAAGGTCGTGGCCGTGGACGGTGCGATCCTTATTGTCGCTCCCGTGACCGCTGACGCGGCTGCGGTTTAAATCACAAAGGAAAAAGGAGGACCCCCAAATGCTGTTAGTCTTTGCCATCCTGCTCATCATTATTCTGGTGGTTTTGGTGCGCTGCATCGTTATTGTGCCGCAGTCCAACGCCTATGTCACCGAATGGCTCGGCGTCTACAAGGATACCTGGGGCGCGGGCCTGCACATCCGTACGCCGTTTGTCGAGCGCATCTCCCGCAAGGTCTCGCTGAAGGAGGAGGCCGCCGACTTCCCGCCGCAGCCCGTCATCACCCGCGACAACGTCACGATGATGATCGACACCGTCGTTTTCTTTCAGGTGTTTGACGCCAAGATGTACGCCTACGGCGTGAACCGCCCGATCCAGGCCATCGAGAACCTGTCCGCCACGACGCTGCGTGACATCATCGGCTCGATGACGCTGGACGAGACCCTGACGAGCCGCGACCTCATCAACACGAAGATCACCGCCAGCCTTGACGAGGCCACGGACCGCTGGGGCATCAAGGTCAACCGCGTCGAGCTGAAAAACATCGAGCCGCCGGTGGAGATCCGCCAGGCCATGGAGAAACAGATGAAGGCGGACCGTGAGAAGCGCGCCTCCATCCTGCTGGCCGAGGGCGAAAAGCAGGCTGCCATCACCCGCGCCGAGGGTGAAAAGGAGTCCGCCATCCTGCGCGCCGAGGCCGTGAAGCAGCAGCGCATCCGCGAGGCCGAGGGCGAAGCCGAAGCCCTGCTGACCGTCCAGAAGGCACAGGCCGATGCCATCCGCATGATCAACGAGGCGAACCCCAACCACAACTATCTGGCCCTGCGCAGCATGGAGGCCATGGAGAAGGTCGCTGACGGCAAGGCCACCAAGTTGATCGTGCCCAGCGACATGCAGAATCTCGCCGCAACCGTGTCCGCGATCAAGGAGATTTCCGGCGAAGTGACCGAATAAAATTTTACATTCTGTTTTCCCTGCCCGCGGTGTTCTGCCGCGGGCAGTTTTTGTGGGGACGAACGCCGGCGGAAAGGCGCGAAAGCCCCGCCCGCACTGCTCCTTTCCCGCAATTTTTTCTTGCGTTTTCCACAAAATCAGGTTATAATATAAGCAGAATAGTATGCCTTTTTGCGCATACTACATAAAATATTGCGAGGTGTATCAGTATGAAGGAACCTATGGTCATCACTATGGCGCGTGAGTACGCATCCGGCGGCAGCGAGATCGCACAGGCCGTTGCCGACAAGCTGGGTATTCCCTTATATAATAAGGAGCTGATCACCCTTGCCGCCAAAAAGAGCGGTCTGACCGAGGAGGCCATTGCCGCCAGCGAGAACCAGCGCAGCGGCAGCCTGATCTACAGCCTGTACATGATGGGCAACACGATGCCCCTGGCTGACCAGGTCTACATTTTGCAGAGCAACGTCATCAAGGAGCTGGCCGCCGAGGGTCCCTGCGTCATTCTGGGCCGCTGCGGTGACTACGTCCTGCGTGAGCGCCCCAACGTGCTGCGCACCTTCGTCTACGCGCCGCTGGCGACCCGCATCCAGTTTGCCAAGAGCCGCCCCGACGCCAAGGACATGCCGGACCGCCTGTGGGAGACCCAGCTGGCCAAGCATGACCGCGCCCGTGCAAGCTACTACAACTATTACACCGAGAACCGCTGGGGCGAGGCCAAGAACTACGATCTGTGCCTGAATGCGACCCTGGGCCGCGAGGCCTGCGCCGACCTGATCGTGGCCGCCGCCAAGGCTATGCAGGAAGCCGACAAGTAAAAAGGAGCCTTTCACTATGCTGCGCTATGTCAAAAACGGAATGCTGCTGTTGAGCGTCGCGTATATCGTCATCGGTATGCTGCTGCTCATCATGCCCGAGACCAGTCTGCTCTGGATCTGCAACATTTTTGGTGTTGTGGTGCTTGTCACCGGCATTGTCTGCCTGATCCAGTATGCCCGCATCCGCGGCACCGGCTTTACCGCGCCGTTCATGCTGGTGGGCGGCGTCATCACGGCGGGGCTGGGCATCTTCACGCTGGCAAAGCCGCAGGTAGTGACCAGCTTTCTGCCCATTGTGTTCGGCATCTTCATCGTCGTTGACGGCCTGAGCCGCATCGGTACCGCCATTGACCTTGCCAAGCGCAAGGGGCAGAAATGGTGGTTGCTGCTGCTGTTCAGCATCGTATCCGTTGCCTTGGGCGTACTGCTGGTGCTGCACCCGTTTGATGCGGCGGTCAGCGCCGTCATGCTCTGCGGCATCCTGCTGATCGCCGAAGGTGCGCTGAATTTAGGCTGCATTCTCTACGCCGCCATGGAGCTGCGCACACTGGACCGCATGGCCTCTGCCGCCGCTAATGCGGCCTTGGGTGCCATCGGCGATGCCCTGGACGAGGCCGAAGCCGCCGAGAGCGATGTCGGTAGCGACGGCCCTGTGGTGTACGACGCCGAGAGCAAGGATGTGTCGGAGGACGGTGAATAGCCGTTCCGTGACACCGTAGGGGCGCATTCTATATGCGCCCGCAGCGCCGTGCCATCAGCAAACGGGCACGGGCGGATATAGAATCCGCCCCTACAAGCTCCGTTTGTCCTTATTTTGTTTCCCGCGCGAAGAATCGCGAGTTATGTTTAAAGGAGAGAACCCCTATCCATGTATGACCTTATCATCGTAGGCGCCGGCCCTGCCGGCATTTTCACCGCGCTGGAGCTGCTGCGCAAGAGCAGCACCCCCCACAAAATTTTGCTCGTCGAAAAGGGCAAGCCTGTGGAAAAGCGCCACTGCCCCAAGGATAAAACCGGCGTCTGCGTAAACTGCAAGCCGACCTGTGCCATCACCACCGGCTTTTCCGGCGCGGGCGCATTCTCGGACGGCAAGCTGTCCCTGTCCTATCAGGTCGGCGGCGAGCTTCCCGACCTGATCGGCGAGGATTTCGCGCAGGAGCTTATTGACTACACCGATAAAATTTACCTCGAGTTTGGCGCCGACCCGAAGGTCGAGGGCATCTACGAGGGTCCCGACATCAAGGACATCCGCAAGCGCGCCATTCAGGCGGGTCTGCAGCTCGTTGACTGCCCCATCCGCCATCTGGGCACCGAGAAGGCCCAGCAGCTCTACCTGAACATCCAGAACTATCTGGCCGACGCCGGTGTTGAGATGCTGTTCAGCACCGAGTGCGAGAACATCATCCTCGAGGGTTCCGTCTGCAAGGGCGTCCGCCTGCGCGAGAAGGACGGCGTCCGCGACGTCTACGCCAAGCAGGTCGTTATTGCCACGGGCCGCCGCGGTGCGGACTGGCTGGAAAAGATCTGCGCCGAGCACAACATTGCCCACAAGCCCGGCACCGTTGACATCGGTGTCCGTGTTGAGTGCCGCAACGAAATCATGGAGAAGATCAACAAGGTCCTGTATGAGGGCAAGCTGATCGGCTACCCGGCCCCGTGGCGCAACAAGGTGCGCACCTTCTGCCAGAACCCCGGCGGCTTCGTTGCGCAGGAGAACTACGACAACGATCTGGCCGTCGTCAACGGCCATAGCTTCAAGGAGAAAAAGAGCAACAACACGAACCTGGCTATTCTGGTCAGCCACAACTTCACCGAGCCGTTCAACCAGCCCATCGCCTACGCGCAGAAGGTCGGTGAGCTGACGAACATGCTGGGCGCGGGCCACATTCTGGTGCAGCGCTACGGCGATATTCTGGACGGCAAGCGCACTTGGGCCAACGAGCTGGCCCGTACGAACGTCCGCCCGACGCTGAAGGACGCCGTGGCCGGTGACATCACCGCCGCCATGCCCTACCGCGCCATGGTCAACATCATCGAGTTCATCAAGATGATGGACGAGGTCGTGCCCGGCTTTGCCAGCCCCGAAACGCTGCTGTACAGCCCTGAGCTGAAGTTCTACTCCAACAAGGTCAAGATGGACACCGATCTGGAGACGAACATCGCGGGTCTGCACTGCCTGGGCGATTCCTCCGGCTGGACCCGTGGCCTGATGATGGCCTCCGTCATGGGCGTCCTGATGGGCCGCAAGCTGATGGAGAAGCACGAGTTCTGATTTTTCGGGGACGCGGGTGTTCTTTTCTTAGAAGAAAAGAACCAAAAGAATTTTAAACATAAGCAAGGGGAGAGCGCCGGGTATGGTGCTCTCCCCTTTTTTGCAGGCGGCGAGTGGCGGCGGCATGAGGGCATGCCGCCCTACGCACTCACTTTATGTCATTCGTAGGGCGGGATACCCCCATCCCGCCGCGGGCAGGCATCCACTTTACTGCCAGCCTGTAGGGGGCGGCGTCCCCGACGCCCCGCGCCCACTTCCCGCAAAAAAATTTCAAAAATCTCCAAAACACCCGCTCCGTGTGACAACTTTGCAACATCCGGAGTGTAGGATAGGGGCAAACCAGGCACAGAAAGGAGCTTTAAGGATGAAAAAAGTAGCTTTATTATTGGCGGCAGCCATGCTGGCGCTGGCCGGATGCGCGTCTGCGGGCGATACCGCGGCGGCTTCGGAGGCCGCACCGGCTGAGAGTACGGCGGAGAGCGCCGCGGCGGAGGACAGCACAGAAGCAGCACTGCCGGGCGAGCCGCACTCCCTCTCGGCCTATAGCGCCTGCGCAGTCAGCGGCAGCAGCGTCTATACGGCGGTCTCCCACTTTTCAAGCAGCGAGGACAGTCTCGGCAGCTTTGATCACAGCACCGTCTACAAAACCGACCTTACCACCGGGCAGACCTATGAGATGTACCGCACCGGCTCCCAGCTTGCGTCCGCGCCGCTGATCATAGACGACACGCTGTATTTCATCTGCTACGACGGCGGTATGCTGGCCCTGCCGACGACGGGCGGTGAGGCGCGCGTGCTGCCGTTCTCCTACGACGACTGGATGCCTGTTTTTTACGCAGGTCACTACCTCTACTGCCGGAGCGTCAGTGCCGCGCCGTTCTGCCGTACCGGCGGTATGCGGTTTAACTTGGAAAACGGGGAGACCGCGCCGTGGAATATCCCGGTGGAGACAATGTACATTCCCGATGTCGTCGGGGACGCGCTGCTGCTTTGCCGCGTTGTCTCGGATTATCCGGTGCCCTACCCGGACGACGACGAGATGTCCCAAGCGCTTTTGCAGAACACCACGCTGGAATACACCCTGGCCGACCCCGCGACGGGCGCGGTGCGGCAGACCTGCTTTACCCTCCCCTATGACATACCGCAGCCGGGGAGCCTTACGATCTACACCTACCTTGGCAAGTGCGGCAGTGACTTCTATTTCCGCGCAGACCAGTGCGACGATGAGTACGCTTTGGTTTCCCAGTCCGTGCTGCGCATCGGCACGGACGGCACCCGGACCGACCTTGGCATTACCAAAACGCCGGATTACCTGGATTACTGTGCGGTTTTGCAGGGCGATGAGGTACGCTGGCTCCTGACCCGCGGCACCGACGGCATCTATCTGATTTACGACACGCAAGGCCATGAGATTGGCCGCAACGAGCGGCCCGCCGGGCTGGAGGCCTTCTTCCCGCTTTGTATGCTGGACGACGGACGCCTGTTGATGGTCGTCGGCTACGACTGGGAGCACGACAGCGCGGCCCGGTACGCCGTGATGGACGCCGACGAATTTCTGAACGGCGGGTCGGCATACCGCGAGATGACGTTTGCGGAGTGAACGGGCCGCCCCTACAGGGAACGGCACGGTGGGCCGTGCCCGCTGCCGCAGAGTTTTTCAATCACCGGAAAGACTAACTATTAAAAGTCAAGCCCCAAAACAAAATTTTCGAGAGAAATTTTAAGGTGGTGAAAATTGGTATAGCAAACAAGAGCATCCGTTGTCGGATACTCGCTCCGTATAAAATCGCACGCTTAATAATCAGCTAAGAAGGCTTTCCCAGAACGCTGCATAGCAAAAATAAGCCTTACCAGCTTTTTAGCAGCATGAGAGATGGCAACATTGTAATGCTTTCCCTCAGAACGCTTCTTTTCAAGATAGGCCGAGAATGTAGGACACCAAAGGCAAACATATTTGGCGGCATTGAAAAGAGCATATCGCAAATATCTGGAGCCACGCTTTTCCATGTGAGCATAACAGTTTTGCAGTTGCCCTGACTGATATGTAGATGGAGAGAGTCCAGCATAAGCCAGCAGCTTGTCTGCGCTTGCAAAGTTGGAAAAATCTCCAACTTCAGCAAGAATCATTGCACCCATATGTCGGCCAATACCGGGGATTGTAAAGATGGGAGAATCCATCTGAGATGTAATCTTGTCAATTGCGGATTCTACCTCAGAAATTTCTTTGTCCAGCTCGCGGATGAGAGCAATCGTGTGTTTCAACTCCATAGACTTAGCAGGCATTTTCGAGCCAATGGAGACCCCTGCGGCTACTTGGATTTCCGCGGTTTTAGACTTGGTATAACGACCTTTAGAGGCGGTGCAAAGAGTCTCAGCGAGTTCTTCAGTATTAGCGTTTGCGATATAGCTTGCACCCGGATAGTTGCTCAGCAGTGCGTATACAACAGCGATGTGCAGACTTGAGACCAGCTTTTCAAGCTCCGGAAACAGAATATTCACTAACCGCGCAACGGAGCTTTTCAGCTTGGCGCGCTCTTTTACCTTATCAAATCTGTATCTGGTTAGTGACTTTAGCTCTTCATTGTGGTATGCTGTATTTGAGTAGGACTTGAGGTCCACATCAGACATGAGCATCATTGCAATGGTACGCGCGTCTATCCGATCTGTTTTGGTTCTTCGCAGGCTGAGACTTTTCCGGTAGAGGTTCGTGTGCAGAGGGTTAATGACATAGGTTGCCAGGCCGCTGTCTAAAAGAAACCCCAGCAGATTGTAGCTGTAATGTCCTGTGGCTTCAAGCCCTACTTTTATTTTGCTTTCACCTTGGGAACAGCTTTGGATTCTTGAAAGAAGCGTCTCAAAACCGATGCGGTTATTGGCAATGGTAAATACATCTGCCAAGACCGTTCCTTCCGAGTTGAGGATAAAGCAATCGTGCTTGTCCTTTGCAACATCGATACCAACAAAAATCATTTCTTTTTACCTCCGACGTTTTATTTTACAGTGCTGCTTAGAGCCACACCTCTTTGCTATGTAACCTCGTTCTATATAAACCGTCTGGCGGTATCTAACTGATTAACACTAAAAACAAAGAGCCGTGGTTGGAGCCTTTCCGAAACCGTCTTGCGGTAGGAGGTTTAAACCAATCCACAGCACCTTGTCTATTGTAGCATTTTGTCCTTGGAGAGGGA
>ERZ506764.1123-NODE-1123-length-16999-cov-10.367387_pt1 | contig 16999 bp, 16 predicted proteins | sample MGYA00513041_ERZ506764 | MGnify/ENA metagenome assembly ERZ506764
GATAAATAGAATCGAGCGAGCACTGTTTAATAATCAAATTGGCTATAGAGGTTATGCGGCAGAGCTTTCCGTCTTGGAAGGGAACTCTGCCGTATTCCTGTGGAGCCAATATAGCGCTATGAATGCTTTACAAATTAAAAAGATTGGAGAGAGATGACAAGTGACGATTCGAAGAGGAGATATCTTATGGGCGGATCTCGGTATGTTCCCGACAACTTCGGTTCAGGGTGGAGTAAGACCGGTGATCGTAGTAAGTAACAACAAAGCTAATACATACAGTTCAGTCATTACAGTAGTTCCGCTGACGTCAAGAATATATAAGAAGCGGTATTTGCCAACACATGTATTTATCAGCAAATATGATATGACGGGAATCCGAAAAGGAAGCCTGGCACTGGCTGAACAGGTTATGAGCATTTCTACGAAATGTATTATTGAGAAATGCGGAAGAGTAAATAAGTGGAGCCTGGATCGGGTACTGAAAGCAGTACGGATCCAGATGGGAATGGAAGGAGAAGGGCATGACAGCAGAGGAATATAGAAATTATCTGGATCAGGATTTCAGTGATGTAGATATCAATGAAATGACGGATCTACGGATGATAAAAGCAGACAGAAATAAGCCGCTTCAGGAACGGAGAGATATTTTTCTGAATAAAGTAGGAAATCCTTATCTGGTCCGGATCGGTAATATGAAAGTAAAAGTCAGATTTGCCAATAACGGTATATCTATGGAGCAGGCATTCGAGAATATGCTTCTGAGTGTCTGAAAAAGTACTGGCAAGATGGAGGGGACTGTGTTAGAATGTTGGTAAGGACAAATTATGCAGCCCCTTTTATTGCATGGATTTTCTGACGTAATAAAAGGAGGTAAGATATGTATCAGAATATCAATAAAATCTATCATGCCGCCATCTATGTCAGATTATCTAAAGAAGATGGCGATATTTCCAGTTCAGTAAAACTGGAAAGTAACAGCATTTCTAACCAGAAAGCTTTGATTCTGGATTTCCTGAAAGACAAAAAAGATATTGAAGTTGTTTCAGTCCGAGTTGATGATGGTTACTCAGGCTCTAATTTTGAGCGCCCAGCATTCCAGGCAATGCTGGAGGATATCCGGCGTGGGATTGTAGACTGTGTAGTGGTTAAAGACTTATCACGATTTGGAAGGGAATATATTGATTCCGGGAAGTATATCGAGAGATTATTCCCGGCTCTTGGCGTGCGCTTCATTGCCATAAATGACAATTATGACAGTCTCAAGGGAAAGAATCAGGCAGACGAAATCATTATCCCATTTAAGAATTTAATCAATGATGCTTATTGTCGTGACATTTCTATTAAGATCAGGAGTAATCTTGAGATTAAGAGGAAAAAAGGCGAGTGCGTGACTCCGTTTGTAGCATTTGGATACAGGAAGACAATGACAGATAAGCATAAATTAGAGATTGACCCATCTGCAGGCAGCGTAGTACAGGATATTTTTAAGATGAAGCTGCGGGGAATGAGTCAGGATGCGATTGCTAATCGTTTAAATGAACTGGGTATTCTTTCCCCATTTGAATATAAAATAAGCAGCGGCAGTCGTTATGAAACTGGCTTCCGACAGAAAGAACAGGCACTTTGGAGTTCCGTTACAGTCCGTAGGATACTGGAAAACGAGGTTTATATTGGAAATCTTGTGCAGGGAAAAAGGACAACACCGAACCATAAAGTAAAGCAGACTTATGTGAAACCGGAAGATGACTGGATCCGGATTGAGAAAAATCATGAGCCATTGGTGAGTGACCGTGATTTTGAAATTGTTCAGAGACTTCTTGGCATGGATACACGTACTTCACCTGACCAAAAGCAGGTATATCTGTTATCCGGAATTGCTGTATGTGCGGATTGTGGTGCACCTATGACAAGAAAGGTTTCCACTGTGGCAGGAAAAAAATATGCTTATTATCTATGTTCCACAAATAAAGAAACAAAACGCTGTTCCAGTCATAGAATACCGGAAAAGGATCTGGAAGATGCCGTACTGGTGATGCTGAAACAGCATATCCAGAACATTCTGCACCTGAAAAGAGTCCTGGAATTTGTTGGTACTGTGCCATTTCAGGAGATCAATATGAAGAAGCTGCAGGACAGGCTGGAGAAGAAAAAACAGGAGACAGAACGCTGTAAGGAGTTACGGATGATGCTCTATTCGGATATGAAAGAGGGCATTGTATCAAAAGAAGACTATGTTGAGCTTCATGCAGCCTATGGAAAGAGGCTTAGAAATGCGGAAGAGAGTATCCGTGCGATCCAGAAAGAAATGGATAGTGAGCTGGAAAAAGCCGACAATGCCAATACCTGGCTGGATTATTTTGTGAAGTATCAGGATATTGAAGAACTGTCCCGCACTGTGGTGGTAGAACTGATCAGGAAAATCAGAGTATATGATAAAAAGAATATAGAGATCACTTTTGATTTTGATGATTGTTATCAGACATTGCTGAATCAATTACCGGCTATGGGAGTTGATACGGTAATAGATGATGATAATAATCTTCAGGTCAAGGTAAAGGAGGTTGTATAAAATGGCACGAAAGAGCAGGAAAAACATTCCGGAAGTAGTCAGCAGTGCAACCGTCCAGACAGAGGTGAGCAGACCGTTCCGGGCAGGATTGTATGCCAGAATTTCAATGGAAACAGAAGAAACATTGGAAAGAGGAACAATAGAAACCCAGGTGGAATTGATGAAAAACTTTGTAGCAGATACGGAAGATATTTCGGTTGCGGAAGTTTATAAGGACTCAGACTATTCAGGTACAAATTTTGACCGTCCTGGATTCGTACAGATGATGGAAGATATCAAGCATGGAAAAATCAACTGTGTTATTGTAAAAGATTTGTCCAGACTTGGAAGAAATTATGTCGAAACCAGTAATTATATAGAACGAGTATTCCCGTTTTTCCATGTAAGATTCCTGGCTGTGACAGATGATTTCGATTCCTTCAGAGAGGGTGTGGATCTTACAGTTCCACTGAAGAATATTATCAATGAGTTCTATTCGAAAGACCTTGCCAAAAAGAGTAGCAGTGCAAAAAAAGCTCTTTGGAAAAAAGGAAAATTTACAAGTGCCTGGGAACCGTATGGTTACAGAAAGTCAGAAGAAGACCATCATCAGCTGATTGTTGATGAAGAAGCTGCAGAACATCTGAAAAGTATATTTTCTATGTATATGGATGGCAGGAACTATAGTGATATTGCAAGACAGCTCAATAAAGATGGAGTTTTATCACCGACTTTACAGAGAAAATTTTATAAAACCGGTGAAAAGCCGCTTCCGGAGTCAAAACCCTGGAACAATTATGAAGTGAAACGAGTTCTTCAGGATGTTCATTGCACAGGTGATTCTGTATTTGGAAAATATCAGCAAAGTGTTTTCCAGGGAAATAAACAGAGAAATCGACCAGAGAGTGAATGGGTGCATGTGAAGAACACGCATGAAGGGATTATAGATAGAGAGTTGTTTCAACAGGTACAATCTAAAATCCAGGAATATACGGAAGCTTATAAGAAGAAACATCAGCAGAACAATGGGGCTATTAGAAACCATAATTTCTATACAGGAAAGATATGGTGCGGAGGCTGTGGCAACCGCATGACGTTGTCCAGAGAAAGAAATGGCACATTCTTTTATATCTGCGGAGCCAATACTAACCATAAATCCGGAGGAAAGCAATGCAAAGGGCACAGAGTCAGAAAAGAATATGTGGATGACGATGTTCTTCGCCTGATTCAAATGCATATGAAAACCGTATTGGATACAGAAAAAATGATTCAGGAAATGAATGCAGCTTCCAAAAATCAGACACAGTACCTGCTTTTGGATAAAGAGGTGGGGAAACTTCGACGGGAACTAAGCCGTATCAGTAAGCGTAAATCGGATTTATATGAAGACTATTCCGAACGTTTGATTACAGAAGAAGAATACATACAGTTTTCTCGGATCTATTCCAATGAAATTGAGAATATCAAGAGCCGTCTGGACACAGTATTGGCGGCACAGGTTCGGTATTCCCAGGATTACCACATTGAAGAAGGCTGGGGAAATGTGATACATACTTATATGTCAAAGCGTAAGCTGACAAAAGAAATGGCAGATGCCTTTGTGGATTCAATTATTATCCATGGTAAGTATGATTATGAGATCAAGCTGGTATATGACGATCAGTTTGCAGATTTACAGAAATTAAAGAAAGAGAAGGAGGCGCAGTCAAGATGACAGATCATAGAAAAACAGCTGTTTACATCCGTTTATCCGCAGAAGATGACAATGTAGATGGCAGAGCCAAAAAAGAGAGCGACAGTGTAACTTCTCAGAGAATTCTGTTAAAATCATTTGTGATTGATCAGTTGGGTGTTGCTGAGGCAGATATCCTGGAATATGTCGATGACGGTGTCAGCGGTACTCATTTTAAAAGGCAGGGATTTCAACAGCTGCAGGATGACATGAAAAGTGGAGAAATCGGCTGTGTAGTTGTAAAAGACTTTTCCAGATTCGGAAGAGACTATCTGGAAGTTGGATTTTATATTGAATATATTTTCCCACTTCTACAGATTCGATTTATTTCGATTAATGACAGCTATGACAGTGCAGCAAGCAGCGGAATGACTGGTGGAATGAATGTAGCATTGCAGAATCTGGTATACAATATGTATAGCCTGGATTTGTCCAAGAAAATTTCATCAGCATTGCAGACAAGAACGAGAAATGGTACACGCCTTCCAGTAAATTCCAGATATGGCTATAAAAAAGGAAAAGACGGAAGACTGGAAGTTGATCCGGAGGCTGCAAAAGTCGTGAAAATGATTTTTCGGATGGCAGCGGAAGGAACAAGTTTTGCAGATATTACAAGGGAATTGAACAGACAGGCGATTGCCACTTGTGATGAGCAGAAATTATCAAGAGGGGATCAGGTGCAGTTTCAGAGGTTTGACACGATCAAAAAGAAACACTGGAGCCCTACGACAGTAGCGGCAATTGTCCGGGATGAGATTTATATTGGAACCAGAATCTGGGGCAAAACACGTTGCAGTATGCATACCGGTCATAAAGCAGTTCTGAATGATGAAACAGAATGGGTTCGCCTGGAAAATCATCATACGGCAATTATAGACAGGGCATTGTTTGAAAAAGCAAATGAAATGCATCCGAAAAAGAAGAGAAGTGTTGCGGAATCACGCACCAATTTTACTCTGGAAAGACGTAAAAAGCAACCAGCATTGCTGTTATGTGCCAACTGTGGGCATTCTTTGCTAAAAGAAACGGAGCATCTGCTAAAATGCTCAGATGCTCGAACCAATGGAGATCCTGTGTGTCGAAGCCTGGTGCTCCAGCGGGAACTGCTGGAGGAAAATATCCTTGGGCTTGTCCATCAGTATGCAGCGTCAATGTTGGAAAAAGAAAAGAAAATATCTTCCAAAAGGCAATGCGAATACAAAGAGATTAATACTGCAGAATTGCAAAAACAGAGCCGACAGTTGACCTCGGAAAAGATGAAACTCTATGATGATTACAAAGATGGTCGTATAGATCGTGATTCGTATAAGCAGAGAGCTGGAAAGATAAGTGTACAGCTGGATGAAATAAAACGAAAGATAGAAGATGCGGAGAATAGCAAAAAGCTTCTTGAACAAAATGAACTTTCTGATAAAATAAAACTAAAAGATTTCTTGGGAATTCAGAAGTTCGATACAGAGAAGCTGCGTGAGATTATCAAGGTAATCCGTGTTCATAGTCAGGATGAAATTGAAATCGAATGGAATTTTGACGATATTTTTTCGGAACAGAGATAACTTGAGCAGGACAAGAATGACTTATCAGAAGATAATAAAGGTGCTGGGACTACCTGATGGAAGCGTCAGATAGTCTTCAGCAGAAAAAAATAAAATTTTTTTTGTCCTATACTTGACACATCCACATGTATGCCGACATACCTATTGCTCGAATATGGCAAAATCGGGAATGAATCCAAAGACATTACAGTACCTTATGGGGCATTCGGATATATCAGTCACAATGAATGTGTACACGCATATCGGATTCGATGACGCTGAGGAAGAATTGAAACGGATGGAAGAGTTTAGGAAAGCACAGACGGAGGTTGAGCAGAAGAAAGAGAAACCGATGTCGCAGAAGATGTTTAAGGTAGTTTAATATGGAAGTGGAATGACGCTCTGGCTTAGGCTGGGGCGCTTTTTTTCTGTGGAAAAATGTCGGTTATAGGGATATAATATAATTTGGGATTGTATCGAATTAGGAGATGATATTTTGAAATATTATGGATTGAGAAATAAAATAAGAAAAGAAGATTTTTTATATTCGTATGCAAAACATAGAGCTAAATTATTATCGATTTTACCAGGAAAGAGAAAGACATTTTGGAAAAATAATTATAATACTATTTATGGGTATGACCATTTTAATTTAAGAGATGACAATTCTTTGCCAGATAATGCATTTTTTGATATGTATTCAATAGTTGTATCAGACTTAATTAGAAGAGAAGATATTAAGCAGCTGCAAAAAGGAGTGAGATTACTATTACAGAAAAGGCGGTCTAATCGTTTTATGGTGACCCCCATAGAAGGACTAGATGAAATTTGCAAGAGAATTGAGCAGATGGATGAGTCTCTACTTGCTTGGTATAATGTTGTGGATTGTGGTTTGTTTGAATTTAAAAATCATCCACTTGAGAATGCTATAGATTACTTCACTGTGAAAATATGCAATGTTAATTCAGGGTATCTTTCTTTGATTTTTGATATTAAATTAAAAAATGATAAAAAGGAAAAACTTAAGCAAATTATCGATAACAATTATTATGAAGATAGAGGATATGCATTTCAAACATTAACGGGAAATAGTAAAACAACAGGAGCATTTAAAAATTATTCGGTTGCTCGATATAATGATAATTTTCTAAAGGCTGATAAAATATATGAATTTATTAGTTATATAGAATGGGAGTTTTTAGAAGAACTTAGTTCATTATTTCCGTTTGTTTTTCATAATAAAAAGGTTTCTCCACCTAGAATAGAAGTTTACAGTACAAATATTGATTGGCGTGATGATAATAGATATTTTTGGCATTCAATAGGGGTTGAAGATTATCAAGGTCAATTTGTAGATGAGAGACAAAAAATGTTTTTTGAAAATACACTTTCAGAAAGGTACGGTAGGTTATATGCGAGCAATCGGCTTATTTATATATTTAAGGATGACGGAATTGAAATAGGACAGTTTGAATCAATAAAGGACAGGGTTTATTATCATATCAAAGAGTATGCGATAGATTATTTTAAATTTATGTTTTTGGATATGTTGTCCAGAGAGGCAGGAAAAACACTTGTAGAGTACAAGCATAAATTAGATAAAATCAAGTTAAAAAGAAATAATCTAGAATCACTTCTAAAACTTAAATATAATTTTTCAATGGAAATAGATGATTTTAATAGGTATAAAAGAGATGATATTTGGGATAAATCAAAAAAGAGATTTGCTGATGTGTATGCGTACAGTGACACGGTGGCTGACTTCGCATTGAAGCATTTCTTTATTTCACATAAAAGTTTTTGTGATAATGCTATTTCTGAATCAAGAAAAATAGATGAAGACATAGACATGGTACTTGCCGAGTTTGAAGAAAAGAAAATGATTTTACAAAATCTGGCAGATTATAAAAACACTGCATACAGTTTGAGATTGAATGTGATAATGACAATTTTAACTGCGGCAACTTTGTTTTTTGTTATTTTTCCTGATAAGGCAAAAGTGATTGCAAATGTTATATCTACCATATGGAATTATTTTATAGCTAAATTGTAAAATATAGTGTAAAAATCCTTAGTAGTAACCCATTCCCTTTTACTACCAATTTTACTACTAACAGGTAGTAACAACTTGCTCAATTCTGCTCTGATTTGCCACAATCTGTAATTTCAGAGCAAACCACACGAAGCCCGGAAACCCTTGCAAAACAGGGCATTCCGGGGCAAAACAAGGAGAAGCAAAACAATGATAAAAGTACTTTTCATCTGCCACGGCAAGAGGTGTTGATTTAATGGAATTTCTTTGATTTATGCGAATTCTTAGATGGAGTGCACAATTTTTACAACGGATTTACAACTTTTGAAAGATTTTCCGATATGATGTGTTTTATATTATAAAAATAATAGGAGAAGAGATAAAATGATTTATATTGCTGAGTATGAAGGATATGAAAATAATGAGCATAAATTAGAGATAACAGGAAAAACTGTAAGCAGAGAAGAATATGATGATTTTATGGCAAATTTTAAATTTTATGGACAATATCATCAGTTTAAAGAAATACATGAAATTTGTTTGGAATCTAATCTTGATTTGATGAATTTCTTGTCTGTTAAAAATTTGAATAATATATTACGTACAAGAAATGTAAATCATGAAAAGATTTTACAAACAGGGAATAAATTGCTTCTTAATTATTGTACAGTCATAAAAATCATGGTTGAGAAAATAGAGTCCTATTTAAAGCATAATAAAGCAGATGAAATTGATGAGTTTAAAACCTTCTGTTCAAATTTTTACGATAATACATTTGCTTATAGATTCTTTATGCGATTAAGGAATTATATTATACATAATGGTATGCCATTTACAAAAATTACAAGTGCAATATATAAGGATTGTAATTTATACATTGATAGAAATAATTTGTTAAAATGGTCTGGATGGAGTACTGTTAAAAATGATTTAGAAAAAATGACAGAGAATGATATTGCGGTACAACCATTTTTGCAAGAGATTGGCGCCTCTATATATGCAATTTATTTGCAGAGCCTTTATTATTTGGCACCAGGTGTGATTAAGTCTCTTCAAAATATTGATAAATTCCTTGCAATGTATAATGTTAAAAGATTTGATTTTATTGAATTTGAATCTGATGAAGATTTCAAAAATGGTAAGTATGAGTATCATATTGTACCTTGGGGAAGTTTAATACAATGTATTGAAGAACTTAACAAACATCCCAATATTAATATTAACACGAAAAAAGATTAATGATGATGTTTCAGAAATAGGGATTGGGAGAATAGTTTATGTAAACAACGGAGAATAAATAGAATTTATTTGATATAAATGAAGATAACGGATCTTTATTTGATAAAGTTTTAGAAGTAAAGGAAAATATTATGAGTTTGAATGATATATTGAAAATTGCGTTGACGATAATTGGATGTTTTGGTGGAGTAGGGGCAATCGTTAGTGCCACAGTGAAATTTACATCCGAAAAAATAGCAGAGCGTTTAGAAAAGAAGTATGAATTGAGATTAAATAAAGAATTAGAAGAATTGATCTAAATTTTATAGAGAGAGGGTGCGGACATTTTCTTGGACTTTCAGTAATTTTAAGTAGTAACAGATAAGGATGATGTAATCGCCGATTGTTTTGAAATTTATGTATGGCATCCCCATTTCTAAAATCAGGCATTGTTTCATTGGTCTTGAAGGGTCCATTTTCATATACCACATCGTTGTGAGCAATGGCATTTCTTAAATCTTTTAAGGCATATACATATTTATAAAGTAATTCCCGGTAAGTATCACTTGATAGATTGATGCCGATTGCACGGGATACTTTTTCACGCATATCAATGGTCAGGCATGAGAGCAAATATCCAAAATCGCCCATAGTGAGAATTTCAAATATTGCCCATAAAGGAACTTCATTGTAATTGACATTATTATAAAAACGAGTGATTTTCGGATTCTCTTTTCGGTATGCAGCAGCAATGGCATTTTGTATGGAGCCTTGAAGATTTAGTTTGTTGTTCTGGTATTTCTTCTTTATATCCTCACGAGTTCCGGCAGGAACATTCTTGTAGCTGCTAATTGCCGTATCGTACATATCATAGATACTGCTGGAATCAATTTCTGACATAATGGTGTTCAAAGCAATATTTTTTAGAGCAGTTTCTATAAACATCATTTTTCCATATAAAAGAGATTTTAATTTTGTGTCATATTGTATGGTTGCGTTAATCTCATTATATGAAGTGAATGGAAGTCTGTTAGAGGAAGATACAAAAAAATGGTATCCTTTATATCCGTGAAAATATCCGGTATTGATTAGTTGTTGCTTTTGTGAACTTCCTGAGATGGAAATTCCATTATCCCTAAGATGCCGCATTAAAGCATCGGGTGATTTATAATCTGTATTTGCCATAGTCTCTCCTAAACATTTGTAATAATAAATTAAGTATAATACATGGGTTTAACATTAACAAGCTACAAGATGGGATTATTCTTTTTCCTAGACTGCTCTGAGGTAAAATCGGGCTGTGTCTGACCGAGGTATTGATTCAGATTTTCCAGTTTTCGGTTTAATGATTGAACCTCTTTTTCACATTTCTTGTAGGTGGAAGTCAGTTCATTTTTCTGTTTCATCAGTTCTTGATATTCTGCTTTTAGCTTATCAACATTCAATCCTTTTAAGTTTATCCCAGTCTGCTCAAGTACACGCCTTGCACCGCCATATAGAATGAGCTGGCTTTCGTATCTGCGGAAATATGCGTCCGGGTTCTTGGCTTTTTTGTAGCCGATATGATAGGAGCGGTTGTCTTTGTACTGCTGTACATATTTGATGATTTCCGCAAGGTCTTTGATACGGTGTTCCAGTTCCACCACGCTCTGCTTTGCAGACTTTCCGGCTTCGGTTTTTACCGCAATTTTGTGTTCCAGTTCTGCAAGCGAACCAACCTCATTATAGCTCTGTGCGGCGATCTTTAAATTCTCAATGGTAACCCACCTTTGCAGTCTCGGACTGTTCTGAAATTTCTCGTCAGAGGTGTCAATAAGTCTGCGGGCAGAGTAGTCTTTTTTGGGGATAATTGCCTTTCGTTCCCGTTTTCTTTCAATGCGTTCCCTGATCCGTTCCTTTGTGCATTCCTTTCCTAAAGACTTCGCACTGCCACGCACAAAACGCTCTTTATCCAGAGGGCGGAATGAGATGTATTTGGCAGCTCCTTCTTCAAAAGTTTCCCCTTTGATTTCATAACCTTTGGCTCTCATCAGAAGCAGAAATTCTTCGTAAGTGGAAGCCGACTTGATGCAGAAATTGATGTTCTTTCTGATCTGCGTTTTCCATGCAGAACCGTTCTGCTCGGAATGCCATTCTTTGTATTTTCTGCCACGCTGCGCACCCGGGATGATGACGGAAAGATTGTGTTCCTTGCACAGTTCATCACTCAGTTTCCGGATGTGGTAATAGGACTGTTTGCAGTCGTGATATTTGTTATGTTCGATGTTATCAGCGACGCAAAAAATGATGTGATTATGGACGTGTCCTTTATCAATATGAGTGGTAACAATATACGAATATTTTCCCTCTAAAAGTTTATCTGCAAGCTCCTTTCCAATGCGGTGCGCTTCTTCAAAACCAACCTCTCCCAGAGCAAAAGCTTGTATCAGATGATAGGCTTTGTTAGGACTGTTTTCCCGGCAGTGGTCGAGGGTATATTTGAAGTCATAAGCTGCGATTTCTGGAGAACAGGCATAAGAGGAAACAAACATTTTTTCATCGGTCTTTTCGGCGTTGCAGATGTAGTCTATCGCTTTATCAACGGTTGCTTTGATAGCATGGATTTTTGTGTACGCCATACTTTATTCATCAACTCCTTTACTTCGTTTATATCCTCTTGATAAATGTTTCCGGTGCTGTTTACCCTCTTTGCGATCTGGTTTAAATTGGAGCTGATACGTCCCAACTCCGTATTATAATTTCGCAGGTAACTGTAATCAACATCATACACCTATCCATATAAGATCAGCTTGCGCAGGAACGCAGACATACTCTTCATGCCGGATGCTTTGAATTTGGTGTTGAGGATGTACTGCTCATCATCGCTGAGATAAAATTGCACCGGATTGGTGCGGTTTCGATTTGTCATTTCTGCCACTTCCTTTCTGATTTTGGGTACAAAAAAACTGCTGTAAAATGTTCGATTTTTACAACAGTTCGTTTCAGGTTTTATTCAGTCTTGGGCACAATCACCCACAGCAAATTGTAGCAAAGAAGGTAGGAAAGGTCAATGCATTTCGACGGTAAAATGAAGAATAACCGAAGAAAAATCGAGAGAGGGTTAGAGATACTTCCCTATGGAAATTCGACCACACAGACGATAGGAAAGTGTGGGGGATTTCGCCTGTGTCATGACACAGGCAGTGCTTCCGGTGCAGGATTGTGTGGTGTGGGAAGTATTACTCTAAGCGGAGAAAAAGGTAGTGTTTGATTTATTTGATATTTCTGAAAGGGGTTGAGATAAAATATTGGTTTAATCGTTTCATTCGTTTTAAGAAAAAATGAGGAATCTTTTAATCATTTTAAGTGCATAACTCGTTATTATATATATACAGATATTCAATGGAAAGGAGTCTGATGCGTGTTGAGTGATGACGAATTAGTGGAACAGATTCTACTTGGAAATGAAAATGCAGCAGAAGAATTGATAAAACGCTATTATACATCTATTTTACGTTACTGTAGGTGGCATTGCTCTAATCTGGAAAAAGCAGAAGACCTGACTCAGGAAACATTTTTGAAGTTGTTTAAGAATTTATTCGGATATAAAGGGAAAAAGAAATTTAAGGCTTATCTATACACGATTGCAAATCATTTATGTATTGATGAAAGTAGGAAGGTTGAGTTTTATCCATTAGAAGATGAAGAAAATATAGTGCATGAGTATAACGACATAGTTCGGCTAGAGGATAGGGCAGAGATAAGCTATTTTTTGACTTTTTTATCATCAGAACAAAGGGAAGCAGTCATTCTACGCTTTGGAGAACAACTTAGTTTTGGAGAGATTGCAAAAGTGATGGGATGCAATATGCGAACAGCACAAAGCAGGGTTCGTAATGCTTTAAAAATTATGAGAAAGGAGCAGGAAAATGAAAGATAAAAATTTGAAGGGCTATTTACAGCAATCTTTAGGAGAGGAAGTACAGCCTAAAAGATTAGAGGAAACGATTAAGCTTTGCACTGAAATTGTGCGAGAACAGGAAGTGACTAGGGCAGAACCGAGGACAGGTTTCTTTCACTATCTTTCAGATGTATTTCGCTTTGAAGGTATTCCAATATTTGGTTTGCAGGCAGTAACGTTATTTATAGTTTGTTTAACAATTGCTAGCATTGCAGACGTGCCAAAGAATATACCAATTTTTATGCCGCTGTTTGTATTGGCTATCATACCAGCAATTTTTAAAAGCCAGTATTATGGAATGAGCGAGATTGAAGCGGTAACAAGAGCTTCTGGTGCCCAAATCACGTTAGCAAAGCTGGTTTTGGCTGGGGCGGCTAATTTGGTGTGTATAACAATTCTTTTGTGCATGGAAGTTTATTTGCAAAATTCTTATAAAGAGATTGGACAGATAGTCCTATACTGCCTGGTTCCGTACTTAGTGTGTATGGTTGCGTTGCTACGTTTGATCCGCTTGCAAAAGAAACAGAGTTTACAGATATGTGCGATTGTAATGTTGGGTTCCTGCATTTGTTGGGGGATGTCAGCAAGGATATTGCCATGGTTATATGAAACATCAGCAGTGGGGGTGTGGATTGTTACATTTTTGATTTTTGCTATGTTCTTTATAAATGAAATTCATTATATTGCAGAGATGAGAAAGGAAGGAAAAATGTATGGAATTGTCGCTTGATCGTTTAACAAAACAGTATAGCAGGAAAATAGCGGTAGATTGTGTTAGTGCGACCTTAAAGCCGGGAGTATATGGTCTTTTGGGGGCTAACGGTGCAGGTAAAACAACATTGATGCGTATGCTATGTGCTGTTTTGGAGTCAACCTCAGGGGAGGTATTGCTGGATGGAAAAGAAGTAACTTCGATGGGGGCAGATTACCGGAATGTGTTGGGTTATTTACCACAGGATTTTGGATATTATCCAAATTATACTGCGGTGGAGTTTTTAATGTATATTGCAGCACTGAAAGGAATACCGAAGAATGTTGCAAAAAAACGTGTGACTGAATTGTTGGAGGTAGTTGATTTAAGCCATGTAGCAAACAAAAAAGTAAAAACTTTTTCTGGTGGCATGAAACAAAGAGTAGGAATTGCACAGGCGTTACTTAATAATCCGAAAATCTTGATTTTGGATGAGCCGACTGCAGGACTTGATCCGAAAGAGCGTGTCCGTTTTCGTAATCTGCTCTCAGAGTATGCAGGCGATAAAATTGTAATTCTTTCCACACATATTGTATCGGATATAGAAGCAATAGCAGATGAAGTGCTATTGATGAAAAAAGGAAAAGTTGTATTGCAGGGTACGGTTCCAGAGTTGATTCACAAGGCAAATGGTAAGGTTTGGGAACTTTCTGTTTCTCCACAAGAAGCTAGACAATGGCAGACAAAAACAACGGTTGCTAATTTACGGCATGAAGGAAAAGAAATTATATTGCGTATTATTTCAGACAATATGCCTAGTGAGCGAGCGGTTCTTTGTGAAGCTACATTGGAAGATCTTTATTTATTTTATTTTCCTACAGAGGAAGGAGTGAAATAGAATGGAATTATTTTGGTTAGAGCATAAAAAGTTATGGCGAAAGAAAATTGTTAAAATATGTGTATTGTTGTGTTTTGTTTATTATGTAATTTTTGGAAGCATACTTTCGTTTCAATGGTTCGGTTTTGGCAGTTCAGGTGACTATACAAGTGCTTTTGGCAATAATTTTGATGGATATACAGTAATAAAGGATAGTCAGGAATATGCACTTTCATTTGGTGGAGAATTGACGGATGAAACCTTGCAGCAAATAGTAAGTGATTATCAGCAAATGGAAGCTGACGGTATGGAGGAAGAACTGGAAAAGACAGACTGGCAGATAGTTAATAGTTGGCTCGGAACATTGTATCCGGAGCTTCGAGATACCAGTAATTATAAAACGATGATAAGCTATGTTGATCCGGATAAGTTAACAGGCTTCTATGAAAGAAGACAGCAGGTGCTTGATGAGTTTTTGGAGGTCAGTGGTCAGGTAGGAGCTGAAAAAGAGTTTTTACATCAGATAGAGAGAAAGGTAGAAAAACCATTTCATTATGAGTGGGTAGAAGGCTGGTCAACGCTTCTTGGTAGTATGGTTGCGGATCTAGGAGTTGTGATGGCTTTGTTTCTCGGTATTGTTTTATCCTCTTTATTTGCGGGCGAATGGCATGATAATACAAGCACACTAGTATTGACGACTCGAAATGGTTGGGGGAAAATCGCTCTTGCCAAAATTCTTACTGGTTTAGCGTTTACAGTGGAGTTATTTGCATTACTTGCTGTTTCAAATGTTATATCACAGTTGTTTTTTATGGGAACTGCCGGATGGGATATGCCGATTCAGAATATCAAGCTGATTGCTGTTGCACCTATGAATATGCTGCAGGCAGAAATTTATGAATATGCCTTTGTACTGCTTGGAGCAATAGGTTTTGCCGGAATTGTTATGTTTATATTAGCGGCTGTAAAAAATAATGTACTTACCTTACTGCTTAGTCTGGCTGTTGTATATGGACCAATGATGATTGCAGAATATCTTCCTTATAAAATGCAAAAAGCATTGGATTTAATACCATTGGTAGGAAGTTCAACAGATATTTTCAGAACTAATACTTTTCGTATTTTGGAGAAGCTTATCTGGTCACCATATCTACTTATTACTATTCCTGTCTTGATTGGTATTCTATGTATGCCATTCGCTATAAAGAGCTGGTCAAAAAGGATGAAGGCATAAATAACAATATGGCAAAGAAAAGAGATAAAAAAAATAAGTTGCGAGGGAAATGGTTGAGAGGAATTATCATAGTTTACTTGCTTTTGATACTATGTAATCTATTTCACGAATTTCCTTCTCGATTAGGGAATTTACATAGTATTCCAGTTTCGGAGGAGTGGTATTTAATTGTAATAAACCGTTGGAATGAAATACCGGAAGATTATAGAGTGGAATTAACAGAGTTATCGAATGGTCAAAAGGTGGATAGCAGGATATATACGTATTTACAAGAAATGTTTGATGCAGCAAAGAAAGATAGAATATATCCGGTTGTTCGGGAAGGTTATCGAACTTATGATGAACAGCAGAAAATATTAGATGATAAGATAAAGGCTTATATAAATGAAGGATATTCACAGTCAAGAGCAGAAAGAACTGCTAAGGAATGGGTAGCTTTGCCCGGAACAAGTGAACACCAATTAGGCATTGCAGTTGATATTAATGCTGATGAATCAAAGAGTTCAAATGATGAGGTATATACGTGGCTTGCCGCAAATGCACATAATTATGGTTTCATATTACGGTACCCACAAGGGAAACAGGAGATTACAGGGACAAGCTATGAGCCATGGCATTATCGTTATGTAGGAGTAGATGCGGCACGTTTTGACTTTCCTTCTTTTTCTTTCTTCAAAATAAATCTATATATAATGGCGGTACTGTCGACCTAAAAGCTTTAGTTCTGCGTAAATACTTTCTTCCGGTTCATATTCTTTCAGTCGATACCAATGATCAATTCCTACACTTATCATCTGTAACCTCCTAAAAAATCTGTAATTGTCCCATCCACACTTATTACCACTCATTTTAGTTCGTTACACGAAAGCACCTTGCGGGTTTCAACCTGCTTAAACGACCGCTTATAATAAGGGGTGGTTGACGGTTTTTATGAAGGATGTGGTTAATCCAAAAAGCAGCTCGCCAGACCAATTACTCCCTTATCATAAAAAAATAAGTGCAGAAGATAAAGCACTAATGGTATACTTTATCTCTTACACTTATATGGTACTAAATGGAGCTATTGCTCCATAGATTGATTACTCATCTATTTTGCAACAGCCCCTTTGTCTTTGATGAATAAAGGTCAATTTTTTATTTAACTATTCTCACTATTATTTGATTTAGTGATTTTTTTCTTCTTTGGAGAAAC
>ERZ506764.1133-NODE-1133-length-16916-cov-8.222110_pt1 | contig 16916 bp, 13 predicted proteins | sample MGYA00513041_ERZ506764 | MGnify/ENA metagenome assembly ERZ506764
CTTTCGGTTGCTTATTTATTTTTTATCATATACTCAAAATCTACAGTTGGCCAACATACAAAATTTAAAAATCATCTTAAAATTTCTCGTCCAGTAAACACCACAATAGACCGAGGTTTCATCACATATTCACGATCAATGCGAATCTCTTCTCCTTCTTGATAGAAGTACTTTCCTTTCTCATCTCCATAAGTATCCACACTTAAGTACCATGCTCCATGATTTGCAAGGTTTGGAAGTGTGATCTTTACTTCTTCCCAATAAGCATTGACTGCTACATATACAAGATCGTCTTTTCCTTTTTTGCGGTCATATCCTGCAAAGCTTACTGCCAGTGTTTTTGCATTTTGTGGTACTTCCATACGTTCTGCATTAACATCGTGTGCATGCATTGCTTCCATTCCGCAAACTGCATTGTCCAGTTTCTTGCGGATAACTGGATGTTTTTTTCTGTAATCGATCATAAATTTAAAGAATTCAAATAAATCTTTATTCTTCTCTAATAAGCTCCAATCAATCCATGAGATTTCATTATCCTGACAGTAGCTGTTATTATTTCCAAACTTCGTATTTCCGAATTCATCGCCTGAGAAGAACATTGGCGTTCCACGGCTGCACATTAAGATAGCACAAGCATTTCTGATCATGCGGTAACGTAATTTGAGTACTTCCGGATCTTTTGTATCTCCTTCCATACCACAATTCCAGCTTCGATTGTCATTTGCCCCATCGGTATTGTTCCAACCATTTGCCTCATTATGTTTATTATTGTAAGAATAGAGATCATACATTGTAAATCCATCGTGACATGTGAGGAAGTTGATACAGGAATTGTATCCAGCGTAATTACTGTTTCCATCAGAGTAATATCCGCCATACAAGTCACCTGAACCACAAATTCTCCATGCAGCACTGTTAGCTTCCCAGAAATCACCTTTTAGATAGCCTCGCATCGTATCACGGTACTGTCCGTTCCATTCTGCCCATCGTTTGCTGGCTGGAAAGTTTCCTACCTGATATAATCCACCTGCATCCCATGCTTCTGCGATCAGTTTTACATTCCTTAAAAGTGGATCATAGGCCAGACTTTTTAGTAATGGTGGATTATTCATTGGCATTCCATCTTCATCTCGTCCAAGAATGCTTGCAAGATCAAATCGGAATCCATCTACACGATAATGAACCGTCCAATGTCTTAAACATTCAAGGATCATCTGCTGTACTACTGGATGGTTGCAATTTAGAGAATTCCCACATCCACTAAAATTATAATAATTACCTTCTGGAGTTAATAAATAGTAGATATTGTTGTCAAATCCCTTGAAACTGAAGAATGGTCCATTTTCATTTCCTTCTGCAGTGTGATTAAATACAACATCCAGAATAACTTCGATTCCATTTTCATGAAGTTCACGGATCAATTCTTTTAATTCCTTTCCTTCATTATTAACTTCCTCAGCAGCTGCATAACTAGCATTTGGTGAAAAAAAATCAACCGTATTATATCCCCAATATTCAACAAGTTGTTTCCCATCCACTTCTCTTGCGTTGATCATCTCGTCAAATTCAAAGATCGGCATCAATTCTACCGCATTGATCCCTAATTCTTTTAAATATGGGATCTTTTCTTTTAATCCTGCAAAAGTTCCTGGATGTTTGACTCCTGAGGATGAATGATTTGTAAATCCTCTGACATGTAACTCATAAATGATCAGATCACTCATCTCTCTGCTTGACTGTGGCTGTACACCCCAGTCAAAACTATCTCTTACAACTCTTGCATGATACGTTCTGGTTCTTTTATGTCCCCAGACTTCCTGTCCTGCAACAGCCTGAGCATACGGATCCAACAAAACTTTTGTTTTATCAAACAGTAATCCTTTTTGTTCATCATATGGTCCATCCACACGATAAGCATATTCAAAATCTTCAGATTTCAGATCATAAACAATCATAGAATAGACATCTCCGATCTTATATGATTCTGGAAATGGAATGATTGCATATGGTTCTTCTTCTCCTGGATGAAATAATAGCAGCTCACATGATGTTCCATTGCTTGTATGCACTGTAAAATTCACCCCACATGAAAATTCTAATGCTCCATTTAAATCAAAAAATCCTGGTCTTACTTTAAAACCATTAATTTCCATCATTGGATTTACCATTCTGGCATCGTCTGTAATATAATCATTCAAAATATATCGTTTCAAAACTATCACCCGTTCTATCTTATTTTATCATCTTTCTTATTTCTATTCTCTTAATTCCCTATATCGTCTGTTTACTTAAGACCGATGCAAAAGTAACTCTCTGATCGATCCAACTGCCTGTGATCGAAACCATTTTACCCATCGTAAATGCAGCAACGATCGTTCCAATACCTAATCCATCTAAATATCCAAGCATCAGACATGTTAAAAGCCCAGTTGTGGCAAGACATAAAACATCAAATATGATCTTAACCCTTGCATATGGTTTGTCAATGATTTCTGATAATTCTCTTGGAAATAAATCCGTTGGAATGATCGGAAGCTGGCATCTGTTCTCTAAAGCAATTCCTATACTTAACAAGAAATAACTGATCAGGAAATACGCAATCCTGCATGGGATCGTCTGTGGCAGGATCCCAATCCATAATTCATTGACATCTAATAATTCACTAAACGCAAATCCTGCAACGAAGCTGAATAAATAAGATGGTACAAACTTTCTTCTTAGGATCATCAGACTTAACACCAATGCTCCCTGAAATATATATGTCCATGTACCTAGTGATAACTCCTTAAATACTTCCGAAAATGCATAAGGTACACTTGAGATTGCCGAAATTCCAGAACCTGAATACAGCATCAGTACTACACTAAAACTATTGATCACGATTGCTACCATCAATGCAAGCTCTCCTCTTAGTATTGGTTTTTCATTCTCCATCTTTCATCCTCCAAGTCTACACGTAATTATGAATATAAGTTTAGTCCTTATTTACATATTTTACAAGTTAGATTTTTTTCATAAATCTATAGAAGATATCTATTAATTCTCTGTCAAGATTAGATTCTGTACTTTTTTCTGTAAATATGATATGATTGCACTTGTGTCTGTTCATGTTCCATGTCACCTTAAGGTAAGATGGATCTTAATGAGTAAATATCTATTATATAAGAACAGATACAAATTAATAAAAGAAATTTGAAAGAGGTTTGATTTATGTTAGAGCTTATACAATCAGTTAACAGTGCCGTGAACAACTTTATCTGGGGTGTTCCAGCCATGATCTGCATCATTGGTGTCGGATTACTGTTAACGATCAAAACAAAATTTTTACAGATCCGTAAATTCCCTTATGCAATGAAGGAAACGCTTGGTCGTGTCTTTAAGAAGCAAGATGCATCCGACGGATCTATGACTCCATTTCAGGCAGTCTGTACTGCACTCGCTTCCACAGTCGGAACTGGAAATATTGCCGGAGTTGCCGGTGCGATCGCAATCGGTGGTCCTGGTGCTGTTTTCTGGATGTGGATTTCTGCTATTCTTGGAATGTGTACGAAATTTTCCGAAGTAACACTTGCAGTTCACTTCAGAGAACGTAACCAAGAAGGGGATTATGTTGGTGGTCCTATGTACTATATCAAGAATGGTCTTAGCAAAAACTGGCATTTTCTTGCTGTACTATTCTCTGCTTTCGGAGTTTTAACAGTATTCGGAACTGGAAATGCTACTCAGGTAAATACGATCACAACAGCAATCAATTCTGCTTTGTTGAATTTCCACGTGATCAGTCAGTCTTCTGTTGGAACTGCGAATCTGATCATTGGAATCATTGTTGCAATTCTTGTGGCATTGATCTTACTTGGCGGAATCAAAAGAATCGGACAAGTAGCTGAAAGATTAGTACCTTTTATGGCATTTATTTATATCTTCTTTGCCTTAGGTGTTGTTGTTTTAAATATTGATCAGCTGCCTGCTGTTTTTGGTTCTATCATTAACGGAGCATTCCATCCTGCTTCTGTGACTGGTGGTATTGTTGGAAGTTTCTTTATGAGTATGAAAAAGGGTGTCGCACGAGGAATCTTCTCAAATGAAGCCGGACTTGGTACAGGTTCGATTGCTCATGCCTGTGCTGATACAAAAGAGCCTGTAAAGCAGGGACTTCTTGGTATCTTTGAAGTATTTACTGATACGATCTTAATCTGTACATTGACAGCCTTGGTCATCCTCTGCAGTGGAATTCCAATTGGATTTGGTGCGGATGCTGGTGCTGAACTTACGATCAGTGGATTTACTTCTACTTATGGTAACTGGATCTCCATCTTTACTGCAGTTGCGTTATGTTGCTTTGCATTTTCAACCATTATCGGATGGGGATTATATGGAGCTCGTTGTATTGAGTTTTTATTCTCCTCTAAGGTTATTAAACCTTTTATGTTAGTATATTCGTTAGTTGCGATCCTTGGTGCTACTGTAGACCTTGGAATGCTTTGGAGTATCGCAGAAACATTCAACGGTCTGATGGCGATTCCGAACTTGATCGCTTTGTTCCTTCTATCTGGAACTGTGGTAAAATTGGTAAAAGACTATTTTCATGAAAAATAGTTGCACACTCTTGCTTTTCCACTTCGTTTTGCTTGGTAAAGTGCCTGATCGGCGCGTTTATAGAGATCCATGTAGCAGTCCCCGTCTTGTGGGGCTGTGCTGATCCCGATACTGATGGAGATATTATTTCCTTTCAATTCGTCAGTTTGTGCATATTTCAGTAATTCTTTGTTCCTTGTATGATTCTCATAAACAATATACAGGATCAATAAGGTCACCAAAACAATAAATACGATCATAAAGCTTATTTCGTAGTCTTCAATGAAGTTATATGACTGTTGTGCTGCCTGTTCTGATAATGCATAACAGAGCATCCAACCATTGACCCCCATTGGCATATATGCAAAGTAATGTCTTCTTGTCCATTAAAAAGATCTTCAAACAGCATACGACTTAGAGCTGTTACGTCATAAGAACCTCCAAGAGCTCCGATCACTTTGTGTTTGCTATTATATATAGGAACTCCTAACACAACTCTTGTTGATCCAGAAATACTACTATCTAATGGATCACTTAATGTTCTTTAATGAGCATCCCCATTTGGCTCGATCAATGCAGTCCCACCAAAATCTGTATGTTTTTTGATCTTTGTTCAACAGAACGTTTTATGCAAAAGAAGAAAACAAAAAGTCCTACGATGACTGCCGCTAAGAATATACTGATCACAGCCGCATATTTTTTAATCTGTGTCTGATTCTTCTTCATAACTTTGATTCTCCTTGATTCTATATCTGTATATATTTTTGTTCTATTTAACTATACCAAAATTTGCTATATCCGTCTATTTAATCCTGTGAAAATCTTTTCTATATTAGAATAAAAAAAGAGAAAACTTTCGTTTTCCCTTTTTTCACAATGTTTTATTATTCTTAAGCGTTTTCAAACTGGCTATTATAAAGATCCGCATAGAATCCACCCTTGGCCAGCAATTCTTCATGATTTCCCTGTTCCACAATGTCTCCGTGATTCATAACTAAGATCACGTCGGCATCTTTGATCGTTGATAAGCGATGGGCGATCACAAAACTTGTTCTTCCTTGCATCAGATTATCCATTGCCATCTGAATTCGTTCTTCTGTTCTTGTATCGACCGAACTTGTTGCTTCATCAAGAATCAAAATCTTTGGATCTGCTAAGATTGCTCTTGCGATCGTTAATAACTGTTTCTGTCCTTGGGAGATATTATTGCTTTCTTCGTTGATCTCCATATCATATCCACCTGGCTGTGTTTCAATGAAATGATGTGCGTATGCAGCTCTTGCTGCTCCTTGGATTTCTTCTTCGCTTGCATCTAATTTACCATAGCGGATATTGTCACGGATACTTGCATTGTAAAGCCATGTATCCTGAAGCACCATACCAAACATTTCTCTTAGGTCACTTCTCTTGAATTCTCTGATATCATGGCCATCTACTTTAATGCAGCCTCCATTCACATCATAGAAACGCATCAGAAGTTTGATCAACGTTGTCTTTCCAGCTCCAGTTGGTCCTACGATCGCAACTTTCTGACCTTCTTTGACATCGACGGAGAAGTCATTGATGATCGTTTGATCTTTGTTATATCCGAAGTTTACATGTTCAAATGTTACATTTCCAGCAAGTGTATCAACAGGTACCGCGTCTTTTTCAACTTCGATCTCTTCCTCTTCTTCCAGGAATTCAAAGACACGTTCTGCAGATGCTGCGGTTGTCTGCATCATGTTACCTACCTGTGCTAACTGTGTGATCGGCTGGCTGAAGTTTCTTACATACTGTAAGAATGACTGGATCTGACCTACCTCGATCGTCTTCTTGATTGCTAAATATCCACCTAATATTGTTACTGCTACATAACCTAAATTCCCAACAAACTGCATCAGCGGCATCATTGCTCCTGAGAAGAATTGTGATCTCCATGCAGAATTGTAAAGTTTTCCATTTACTTCTTTAAATTCTTCGATCACGCTTTCTTCTTTGTTAAATGCTTTGACAATGTTATGTCCACTATAGATTTCTTCTACCTGGCCATTTAACTCTCCAAGGTGTTTCTGCTGTGCCTTGAAATATGGCTGAGATTTTGACATGATCAATCCGATCAATCCCATAGATAATGGAAGTGTCAATAAAACTGCGATCGTCATCGGAATACTGATACGGATCATCATAATAAATACACCGACGATCTGTGTCGCTGATGTGATGATCTGTGTCATACTCTGGTTTAAGCTCTGCCCTAATGTATCAACATCATTTGTAACTCTTGACAATACTTCACCATAGGTTCTGCTTTCAAAATATTTCATTGGCATACGATGAATCTTCTCTGAAATATCTTTTCTCATCTGGTAACTGACATTGTTTGATACATGTGTCATGATCAGTCCCTGAATAAATGAGAAAATCGCACTTGCTACATATAAGCTTAACAACATCAATAAAATATGTTTAACTTTATCAAAATCAATTCCACTTCCACCAGATACTTTGCGAACCAGTCCTTTGAAGATCTCAGTTGTTGCATCTCCTAAGATCGTTGGTCCAACAATGTTAAACACGGTACTTGCAATGGCAAAAATGATTACCATAACGATCGGAACATAGAAACGTCTCATATATTTGATCAGTTTGACCATTGTTTCTTTTAAATCTTTGGCTTTCTCGCCTGGTGCCATTCCTCTGCCTGGGCCACCCATCGGACCTCTTCTTCGATTATTACTCATGGTCAGACACCTCCCTTGCTTTCTTAAGGTCATCTTCTGATAATTGCGATTTGGCAATCTGCTGATAAACCGGACAAGTATTTAATAACTCTTCATGAGTTCCTTTTCCTACGATATTTCCTTCATCTAAGACGATGATCTGGTCTGCATGAAGGATCGTACTGATCCTCTGTGCTACGATCAGTGTTGTACTTCCATTCGTTTCTTTCTGAAGTTCAGAACGAAGTTTCACATCTGTCTTATAATCAAGTGCTGAGAAACTGTCATCAAAAATATAGATTTCAGGATCTTTTGCAATAGCTCTTGCAATTGATAATCTCTGTTTCTGTCCACCAGATACGTTGGAACCGCCCTGTGCGATCGGTGAATCATACTTTTCCTCTTTCTCCTCAATGAAATCTGTTGCCTGTGCGATTCTTGCTGCACGTTTCACTTCATCGATCGTTGCATCTTCTTTTCCATATTTTAAGTTGGATTCGATCGTTCCTGAGAACAATACTCCTTTCTGTGGTACGTATCCGATCTTTTCACATAAATCATGCTGTTTTACATCACGGATATCCACCCCATCAACCAAAATACTTCCACGGCTGACATCAAAGAATCTAGGAATCAGGTTGATCAATGTTGATTTACCACTACCTGTACTTCCAATAAATGCGGTTGTTTTACCAGCTGGTGCTGTAAAGCTGATATTATGAAGCACTGCTTCATCTGCATCAGGATAGCAGAAATATACATTTTTAAATTCAACTTCACCTTTTTTCTCTGGTAAAAATTCTTTTGGTTCTTCTGGATCTTTGATCATGACTTCCATATCTAAGATCTCATTGACACGTTCTGCTGCAACCTGTGCACGAGGCATCATAATAGATACCATGGAGATAAATAAGAATGCCATAATGATCTGCATTGCATACTGGATAAATGCCATCAGATCTCCAACCTGCATCTTTCCTGCATCAATATTGGATGCTCCAGCATATACGATCAGAACAGTTAAACCATTCATGATCAGCATCATTGTTGGCATCATAAATGTCATAGCTCTGTTTACAAATAAATTTGTCTTCATCAGATCCATATTGGCTTTATCAAAACGTTCTTCTTCATGTTTTTCTGTACTGAATGCACGGATTACGGAAAGTCCAGTAAGAATTTCCCTTGTTACTAAGTTTAATCGGTCGATCAGTTTCTGTAAGATCTTAAATTTTGGCATCGCTACCTTAAATAATACAAAGATCACTAACATGATCGCGATCACACCGATAGCGATCGTCCATGTCATCTTCGCATTGGTTGTTAATACTTTGAAAATACCTCCGATTCCCATTAATGGTGCGTATACGACGATACGGAATAGCATCGTCATAAACATCTGAATCTGCTGGATATCATTCGTACTTCTTGTGATCAATGAGGCTGTTGAGAATTTATCAAACTCAGAGTTTGTAAACGACATAACTTTCTCAAATACTTTCTCTCTCAGAATACGACTTAATTTCGCAGCTAAACGTGCTGACAATAAAGTAACACTCACTGCTGCTGCCATGATCAAGAACGCAAGCCCGATCATCTTTGCTCCTGTCACTAACAGATAATGTGTCTGCATCTGGTCAATATCAAGTCCGATTGCTTTGTATTCTGAAGTCACAAAAGAAATCGCTGCCTGACTGATGATCGTATCTGGCATGTCTTTTGTATCCATGTTCTTCATCTGCGCCATCATTTTTTTCTGGCTCTTGCTTAAAGAAGCTGCTGCCTGAGGATTGGCCTGAATCTGTTTTGCCATCTGCGCTGACAACTTAAGCATTGCCTTTGACATACTCGTATCAAGATGTTCTCTGTCTTTTTTGGAGATATATCTTCTGACATATAAACGTCCGTCTTTATAATCTTTATATTTTGAATCTTTTACCTGATCTTTTGTATAAAGTTTATAAGCATCTTCCATATCATCTGCATCATCTTGTTTCATAAGAGATTTCAATGCCAGAAATGTTTCTTCTCTCATTACATCAGGAACTGCGTCTTCAATACCCTTTTGCTGAATACCTACATTGACGATATTGGATGTAAATGTTGGTAATGTCAGGTCACAACTCGCCTGTAGGATCAGCAATAACACGATCGCAATGACAGGTACATATGCTTTTTTCAAATATCGAAATAATTTAAGCATCTGATTTTTCCTTTCTTTCTTTTTTTAGTATCTCTGTCTGTTCATCCAGACAATCACAAAATTTATTTAACAGTCTCTTGAGTTCTTCCTGCTCCTCTTTTGTAAAATACTCTTGAAGTTTTTCTTGTATCATGACAAATTTTTTATGACCGTCTTCACAGATACTTCTTCCCTTCTCAGTAAAATAAATTCTGCTTTTTCTTGAATCTTTTTCGTCTTGTTTTTTCTCTATATATCCATTCTTTTCCATTCGTCCAATCATTACGTTTAGCGTAGACGGCTTGACCTGCATCTTCTCGGCTAACTCTTTTTGTGTACAGCCTTCGCATTTTTTTAAATGAATGATCAGAGGCATCTGTCTCGGATGTATATTTTCTTCTTTCAAAAGCTCAAATCCATAAATCGCACTCTTATGATTCACTTTGCCGATCAAACTGTAAATTCCTTCACACTTCTTCATGTATGCTCCTTTCTTTACTTTGAGTATTTTAATTAGATAACTAATCATTAGACGACTAATTGAAATTCTAACATCATGTATACAAAATGTCAATAATTTCTGTATTTTTATCTCATATGGGATTTTATCAAAATTTTCTAAAATAAAAGAACCCTTCAGCTATCACATAAGCCAAAAGGTTCTTCCTTGTTTCATTTACATATTCGACTATTTCTTTTAACGAATTAAGCGTTTTTTCCGCAGCATTTTTTGTATTTTTTACCGCTTCCGCATGGGCATGGATCGTTTCTTCCGATCTTCTTTCCTTTTACAACTGTTGTTGAATTTCTGGATTCTTTGTATAACTCTTTTCTTCTTTCTTCTGTAAGAATGTCATCCCATTCTTTTAAGTTGTAAAGCCATTCTGCACGACATCCAACCATGTTGTAATATAATTTCTCGAAGTCGATGTCTAAGCTTACCTGTGTATTTTCATCCATCTCTTCGATTGGGTTTGCTTCTTTTAAGCTGTCGTTGATCCCATCTAAGAATCCTACAAACATCTGTAATTCTGTCTCGTATTTGTCTGCTAATTCTTTCACTGTTCCAGATACAACTGTATCTTTGTCAGCTAATAATTGTTCGTAGATTCCTTTTTCAATGTTGAAGTAATTTAACCAGAACTGCTGTCCTTCTGCTGTTCTATCGTCAAATTTATATGCGTAATCACGCCATTCCTGTAATAAAGCCATGTTCATTCCATCCTTTTCTTTTAAAAATGTTATTTTCCTTTGATACTATAACAAATCTCTGGCTCTTTTTCAACAATCGACAGCAATTTTACATAAAAATCCCCCATTCCACGGCTTCGCAGAGTGGGGGAATACTTAAGGGGAGGATAAGTATTTCTCTATCCAGTTCTTTTATTAACTGGATATTCTTATTATGTCCTCTCTTTTGCTTCTTATTCATTTTCTTTTATAAAATATTTTACTCTTTCAAAACACAATAATCTATGCTAGGATACCTCATAGGTATACATATTTACGAAAGGATGTTATGATGAAAAAACAAAAGCATATGAAGCAGATCACAGCGATCCTGCTGATCGTGATATTGCTTGCCATCATCGGATCTACTATCTATTTTGCAGTGAGCGGAAGCCAGTTATTCTGGATGTCACTGTTTTTGATGTTTTTCTTTCCGATCTTTTTATGGGCAATGTCATTTTTGTATAAATGGAGTAAAAATAAGAACGAGCACTGATGTTTCATTTTCAGTGCTCATTTTTATTTTACTTTCTGATTCTTTCCAAATATTCTTTGATATTTTTCTCATATCCATTTTCCGTTGGTTCATAAAACGTTGTTCCAAGAAGCTCATCTGGAAGATACTGTTGTTTTACATAATGATCTGGATAATCATGCGCATATTTATATCCGATTCCATGTCCTAGTTTCGCTGCGCCTTTGTAATGAGCATCTCTTAAATGATTAGGAACTGCTCCGATCTTATGATTTCTGACAGATTCTAATGCCTGATCAACTGCCATATATGCTGCATTGCTCTTTGGTGCACTGGCTACATAAGTGACTGCCTGTGCCAGTATGATCCTTGCTTCTGGCATTCCGATCCGTTCCACTGCCTGTGACGCTGCAACTGCTACCTGTAATGCCTGCGGATCAGCATTTCCAACATCTTCGGATGCACAGATCATGATTCTTCTTGCAATAAATGTAACACTTTCTCCGGCATCGATCATTCTTGCCAGATAATAAATAGCTGCATCTGGATCTGATCCTCGCATACTTTTGATAAATGCAGAAATCACATCATAGTGATTATCCCCATCTTTGTCGTATTTTGTCACTCTTCTTTGGATACATTCCTGTGCTACATCGATATCGATATGAATCTTTCCATCTTCAGCAGGTTCTGTTGTTAATATTCCAAGTTCGATCGCATTTAAAGCACTTCTTGCATCTCCTTCTGCCATATCTGAGAGAAAATCCAGTGCATCATCGGTAATCGTTGCTCCATAGATCCCCATTCCTTTTTCGTCATCTGTAATAGCTCTTACGATCAATTTCTTAATATCTTCTTTATCTAATGAATGTAGTTCAAATACATTGGATCTTGAGATCAACGCCTGATTCACTTCAAAATACGGATTCTCTGTCGTTGCTCCGATCAAAATGATCGTTCCATCTTCTACAAATGGCAGCAGGTAATCTTGTTGTGCTTTATTGAATCTGTGGATCTCATCGATAAACAAGATCGTCTTCTTCTGATACATTCCAAGAGATTCTTTCGCATCTGCCACCGCTTCCTGCATATCTTTCTTCCCAGATGTTGTTGCATTCATCTGTACAAAATTTGCTTTGGTCGTATTGGCAATGACTTTTGCTAAGGTTGTCTTTCCTGTTCCTGGTGGACCATAGAAAATGATCGAGCTGATCTTATCCGCTTTGATTGCTCTATATAGTAATTTATCTTTTCCAATAATATGTTCCTGACCCACCACTTCATCGAGGGTTGCAGGTCTCATTCTCCCTGCTAATGGCGACTCTTTATCTTTATTTAATTCTCTTGCATATTCAAATAAATCCATAGTTTTCCTCCAGATTTTATCTTAGCACAGGGTATTGAGAAAATCTATGAATTATTCATACATTTTTTATAAATAAGACATGAATTTATCATATTCCTTTGCTATAATGAAAGAAGTTAATAACAAAGCACGGGTTAGGAGTTATCATGAAAAATACAGCAATTGAAAAACTTTCTTATACCGAAGTTACGAAGAATATCAGTCAAGCTGAATATAACCAGACACAGGAAGAATATATCCTGTCCAAATCTCCTGATAAATATATGATCAGTCTTCCGGTCAAGGTATTAATGTTTGAAGGAGCAAAGGACAGTTCTCCATTTACATATTATTTCTATATGGAGAATGATGAAGATCTCTATCTGATGCAGAGAAAGCGGAACGGATCTGTGGTAGATAAAACAAAGATCCCTTTGACCAAAGAACAAGGACAGAAGATTTTGGATGGTGATTATCAATTTTTATTAGACAGTGATGAACCATTACTTAATTCTCTTTATTTTCAGTTTACGGTAAATCAGCTGCATCCTTTGTATCGAAAAGAATGTACGAGAAAGATCTTTCATCAGAATCGTTTCTTAGATGAGATCGTGGATATTCATATCGTGAGAACACCTTTTGAAGAAGATCAGGATTTCTTCGCTACGCATGAGACGATACTTAAGGGTGGTAATAATAATGGATTACGACGAAATACCAGACAGTATCTGAATATGTCGAAGCCTATGAGTGAATTGTTGAATTATCAGAATTCGTTAATGTAAATATGGTGGAATGACGGAAATTATTGGTGGAATATTATAAAAAGAGATCATGTGTCTGCAGACGTGTTCGTACGGTTGCAGACACATGATCTCTTTTTATAATATTCAAATAATTTACGTGATTCAAACCATTACAGAGTGTGTATGTTAAACTGTACTGGATTTCAACTTTAGATGATTGTTATCGGAATTTTCTTTTTAACATCACAGATATTAATAATCCCCCATATCCATTACATTATCATATTGATCAATTTCTATTTCTAATAGTTTTGCTATCTTCTTTCCGGCTGTAGAACTATTCTTTAATTCTTTGATCAAAGATCTTGCTTCTTTTATATATCCATAAACGATACAACTACTTGACAACATATAAAGGAATTCTTCGGAGCAAATACGATTTTCTTCTTTGTATGCAAAAAGCTTGTCTATATCTTCTTTCATTCCCGTACTTTCGATGTTGTATAAACGCTCCTGTATGCTGCGTGGAAATTCGTATAAATGCTGTTGTTTTGTGTTTTTGAAATTTTCTTTGTCAGACAGCATTCCTATACTCCATGGAGACATTTCTTGTTCCATTGCATATTCATCACGATTTCTTGCCTTTAATATCGGCAATTCCAATTCTATCATGAGATCACTGATCATATTCCACATTTCTGCATAAATGTCCGGAGTCCATGTTTTATTCACTCTGGTTTTTATATTTTCTATAATCACACCCAGCGTATCTCCACTCATGACCGAACTTATCGTATTAAATAATATTTCTGATGTTTCCTGTTCTGGCATACGAAATTGCTCTTGCAACATCATATACAGAATATTGATTGATTCTGCTCTATTTGCAATATTATCTGTTAGTTCGTTAATCTCCCATTCTGGAAATTCATTCAATGGAAGATCTTTTGCATAAATCTCTCTCTTTTCTATGATCTTGTGGACATCCATTCCATGCATCGCAACATATGCTGTTCCATCTGGTTCTTGGTATGTATTTAATAGATCATTCATTCTTCCTCGCCAGTAAACATATCGAAAGAATTCCCTTTTTCCTTGTTTCGGATCATACGTTTTTTTGTATATTTTGTATAATTCTTCTAATTCGATCACACAGTATAGCTGCATCAATCTTCCTACTCTGTCATCAAATGTTTCTATCTTTGTATAGATTTCGTCTTCTGTTTTCTGATTCAAAACATCTACATACTCTTTCAGATCGGAGGCAAGATACACTTCTGCTATATCATCTTTAATTTCATATTCCCCAAATCCTAAAACAAATGCTTTGGCACAAATATCAGCTTCATCTTGTGATATATTTATTATGCTATCATTTAAGTGATTCATCCATTGTTTCAAACTATCATATTCATCTTGGTTCATAACATATAATATATATTCTGGATGTTCTCTTAATGTATCCGAAATACTGCTGATCCTTTCCATATGTGATCTTGATCTGTTTTTTGGAATCCTTAAATATTTACAATAATCACTGGATTGATCTTCGCTTAGATTTTCCAGTAATTCTTTTTGTGTTTTTGATGAAACACAAAACTTGACCTTACCGTTTTTCTTTATATGATCTTCCCACTCTTTTGATCTATCATCTAAATTACACTTTGTTTCTTCCAAATACATATCCTGCCATGCATTTTTCAACATATCTTCCAGATCATCTTCTGGCATCTTACTTATTTCGTCAAAAAAACCTTTTAATATATCTATCTTATCCTGTTCGTTGAATACTTTAACCTTATCTTTTTGTTTATGCTTTGGAAATACCATCTGACGGAACTGGCTTTCCACAAATTCTCTGTCAAAAGGATAAACTTCTTCATTCATTTCCCAGTTCCAGACCCCTCCGCTGTCTTCCATGAAGTTATCCCCTTTATATTTGACCAGTTTAGGATATCGTTCTTTATAATCCAGCTCATATTTTTCTATATTGATCTTGTGACGCCATTCATCTCCAAAATCATAGATGTAGCGGATCCATTTGTAATTTTTAAAGAAGAAATCAATATTCGTATCGAAATCATTATAATGATTTCCCCACAGATCAAATCCTCCTTCATCATCTATCACAATATCATCCGATGGTATATGGAATCCATGAAGATGAACGTCGTCCCAATCAAATAATATCTGTATGATCTTGTGTAATTCAAAAAAAGTAATCTGATCTGGTATGATGACTCTTCTCCATACCGGTGGATGTGTATCTTCTATTACAATTTTGCATGTGTAACCTGGCATTTCATAATTTCCCTTTGATTCTATCTATGAAGATATTTCTCTTTCGTTGCAAGCCCACCCCTGATGTGACGTTCAGATTTATTGATGTCTAATACCTTTCTTGCTTGTCTGGCAAGTGTTTTGTTGATCGTTTCTAACCGTTCTGTCACATCTTTATGTACTGTGCTTTTGCTGACGCCGAACTGCTTGGCTGTCTGGCGTACTGTAGCATTATGTTCAATGATGTAGATCGCACTTTCAATGACTCTTTCTTCCATGTATTTCTTCAATGGAAAAGCCCCCTGTAAATGTTGTTTTTACAGTGTATGCTTGGGGCAGGGTTGCTATGTCCTTAAAATCTAGAAATATACCAATTGCTCTTTTGGCGGTTCTGATTTTTCGATTCTGATCGCTGTTAAGATTGGCATTGTCTTATCATATGCTTCATTGTATTCTGAATGGATCTGTGCTGTTAATGTTACCCATTCGTTATTGAGAATTCTCTTTAATGTCTTGGATTTCGTCTGGTTTAATCTGCACAGATATCCAATAAATGTCATATCATCTTCACAACATGTCATTGCTTTACGTCCAGGAATGATCATTCCCGGTGGCATCTTTGGACTGCGCTGGACCTGAACACGCATTTCCACAGTCTTTCCTTCGTAAACCTCTGGACGTTCCATCGCATCGATATACCAGATTCCATAATCTTCATCTTCAACTTTGATCACATCTGCATTCACATCATATGGCAGCAGTTCATCCTGTGCCATCTCTTTTCCATCGGCACGTTCGAAACCTACCTGTGCTCTTGGATTGACTGCTTTGATGCTTCTTCGGAAACTTCCCATATTCGTATTGTCATCACAGCGGTTAAAAATGACAAGATCTGCCATCTTAAACATTTCCATAAACATAGATTTCATATTTTTCAAATACAAATCTGCTGTAGATGCATCAACTGTTACGATCACCTGATATAACTCAAGATCTGTCTCATCTACTACATCCATCAGATCGTCAATAGAGTACATTCCATTGTATTCGATCATGACACGGTCTGGATAATAATTTCTCTGACATCCTCTGACAAATTCTTTTGTGAAATCTTCCATATTTTCAATATTCACCACGAATGAATTTGTCTTCTCTAGCATTTCTTTATCGTATTCGACTTCTCCTTCTTCAAACGTAAGGATCATTGTTTTCTCGCCGTCATTAAAATAATCCTGGTTTAATGTTTCTTTGATCAGTGTTGATTTTCCACTTTCTAAAAATCCCCATATCAGGTATGCCGGTAATTCGTACATTCTTTTTCCGTTACTGAAAACTTATAAAAAGTTATAAACCTTTATGTTTCATTCCTACTTCAACGAGT
>ERZ506764.1151-NODE-1151-length-16690-cov-6.524376_pt1 | contig 16690 bp, 19 predicted proteins | sample MGYA00513041_ERZ506764 | MGnify/ENA metagenome assembly ERZ506764
AAACTGCAATTTTGCAGTTATAGCCGCTATGACTGCAGATTTTGCAGTGCAAAATAGCCTATATATAATAGCTAAAACTGCAACTGCAATTGTGATGGGGTCTCCCGAAGGATGGGGCGACCACAGCCCCCATCCATTCGGGGAACCCTCCCCATCACGTTGGCGCTATAACCTGAAAAAGAAAAACGAGGTGAACCCCATGTACATGCAATTCTTTCTCCCCATGCAGCCGCCCACCACCACCCACAACGCAAAGCAGCTGCACGCCTACATGAAGGGCGGACAGCCGCACGCGGTGCTCCACGACAGCCCGGAGCTGAAACAGACCCGTGCCAAGCTCCACGCCCATCTGGCACCCCACGCGCCGGAAAAGCCCATCCCCGCAGGCCGTCCGGTGCGGCTGCTGGTCAAGTGGTGCTTCCCTGCCGAGGGCCGCAAAAGCGGCAGCTGGCGCACCGCAAAGCCGGACACCGACAATCTGGAAAAGGCCCTCAAGGACGAAATGACCCGCCTGCACTTCTGGGCCGATGACGCGCAGGTGTGCAGCGAGATCGTGGAGAAATTCTGGTCGGACCCCTGCGGCGTGTTCGTCCGGGTGGAGGAACTGTAATGACTTACGAAGAGAAAAAGGCATGGCTCTGGCGGTACCGGACGGCCAAGCGGTTCGAGCTGCTGCGGCTGGACGAGCTGGCCACGCTGCAGACCGACGCCACCCACACCACCCAGCGCTTTTCCCCTGTGCCGGGCGGCAGCGGCGACGGACAGGCTCTGCCCCGCAGCGTGGAGCGCATCGACGAGGCCCGCCGGGCCGCTGAGGCGCAGTCTGCCGTGTGCGATGCCGTCCGGGCCGAGATCATGGAGGTGTTCCGCCAGCTGGACGATGAGGTGGATTTCATGATCCTGTTCCGGCGGTACATCCTGCTGGAGGACTGGCCGGACATCGCGGTCATCGTCCGCATTTCCCGCAGCCAGATGTTCCAGCGCCACAGCGCGGCCATCAAAAGACTGGAGATCAAAAGTCCGGACTGAACCGGAGCGAACCGGACTTGATAATACTGTCAACCCCTGCTAAAATTTAAAATGCCGAAGCCCGCAGGAAAGGTCTACTCCCTTCGATCCTGCGGGCTTTGTGCTGCCCGGCTGACACAGAGGATCACCTTTCCCGACCAACAGCCTGAATGCATCAGCCGGGTTTCTTTGTTATATCCCGCCGTTCGGATCTTCCGGGCGGCTTTTTGATTTTACGGCAAGAGAGGTGGTGACGTGGCCAACGAAGAAAATCTCATCCCGTTCAATGAACGAACGGAGAGCGAACAGAGACAGATCGCCCAGAAGGGCGGCATTGCTTCCGGTGCGGCCCGCCGCCGCAAGCGCAGCATGAAAGAAGCGGCGGACTACTATCTCAGCCTGCCGGAGACCGACCGCCGCCGGGTGAATGCCCTGCTGCGGGATGAGGTGGACAATGAGGACATCGACAATCAGATGTCGGTGGTCATGGGCATTACTGAAGCCGCCAAGCGCGGTGATGCCCGTGCCGCCGGGGTGCTGCTGAAGATGCTGGGCGAGGAGACCGTGCAGGAGGACCCCGCCGCCGATGCACTGGAAGCTGCCCGCAAGCTGCTGGGAGGTGTAGACAGTGCCATTGACTGAGTTTCAGCAGGAGTTCCTTCGCAATTGCTCCCACCGCTGGAACATCAAGACCGGGGCCACCCGCTCCGGCAAGACCTATCTGGACTGTGCTGTTACCATCCCCAAGCGCATCTGCGCGGCCCGGGACGAGGGCCTTTGTGTCATGCTGGGCAACACCCTCGGCACGCTGGAACGCAACGTGCTGGAGCCTATGCGGGCCCTCTGGGGTCCGGAGCTTGTGGGCGTGGTGCGCACTTCGGCGTCCGGCAACATCGTGCAGCTGTTCGGCCGCAAGGTGTACGTGCTGGGTGCTGACAACAAAAAGCACATTGCCCGCATTCAGGGTGCAGCCTTCGAGTACGCCTATGGGGACGAGATCACCACATGGGACGAAGGTGTATTTCAGATGCTGAAAAGCCGTCTGTCTTGTCCGCACAGCCATTTTGACGGCACCTGCAACCCGGATAATCCCCAGCACTGGTTCAAGCAGTTTCTGGACAGCGACGCGGACATCTACTGTCAGGCCTACACCATCGACGACAACCCCACTCTGCCGCCGGAGTTCGTGGCTCAGCTGAAAAAGGAGTACGCGGGCACGGTCTACTATAACCGCTTCATCCTCGGCCAGTGGGCCGCAGCGGGCGGCATCATCTACCGGCCCTTTGCGGACAGCATTGCCGCCGGGGATGGGCGTTTCCTCTGGCCCGCAGCCAACCCCTTCCGCCCGTGGCGCATCCACATCGGGGTGGACTTTGGCGGCAATGGCTCCCGGCACGCATTCGTGGCCACCGGCATCCTGCCCTACTACGCGGGGGTCGTGGGTCTGGCATCCGCCTGCATCGACCCGAAGGATCAGGACGCTGACTACCTTGCCGCGCAGCTGATCGATTTCTGCACCGCCGTGTTTGCGCGGTACGGCGAGATCCACTATATTTTCTGCGACAGTGCCGAGCAGACCCTCATCAACCACATCCGCACCCGGCTGCGGGCCTGCCCGCTTTCCTGGCTGGCCGACCGGGTGCAGAACAGTGCCAAGATCCAGATCATCGACCGCATCCGCCTGACGTCCATCCTCATGGGCGGCGGGCGCTTTTGGTATATGCCGGAAGCTGCCACCCTGCGGGACGCCCTTGCCAGCGCCCTGTGGAGCCAGAAGCACCCCGGCGTGGATGAACGTCTGGACGACGGCACCACCGACATTGACACCCTCGATGCCTTCGAGTACACCATCGAACGCGATTACAGGAGACTGACTGCAAGATGAACGTTGCCGCTTTTATTGAATACCTGAACAAAACCAAGGGCCTGCAGATCGACGCCTCCTATTATGCCAAAATTGAAAAATGGCGGCAGTGGTGGCAGGGCTATGTCCCCAGCGTGCATAATATCAAGATCACGCGGGAGGACGGCGAACACAAGCGCCGCCGGGCGTCCCTGCGGATGCCCAAGCGCGTGTGCGAGGACTGGGCAAATCTGCTGCTCAACGACAAGACCACCTTCCAGATCGGCGACGCAGCCACCGCCGCCTACCTGCTGGGCAGCAATGAACAGCAGACCGGCGGTCTTTTGCGGCAGCTGCATTTCTGGGAGAACGCCAACAAGCTGGTGGAGAAAGCCTACTGGTCCGGCACCGGCGCCTTCGTACTGAGCGTGGAGGGCATCAAGGGCACAGACGGCCAGCTGGAAGCAGACCCGGATGCCCGCATCGTACTGGACTACGACCCGGCATCCTGCATCCTGCCCATCAGCGTGGAGCGCGGCGTCGTGACCGAAGCCGCATTTGTGTCGGAATGTCTGATAGACGGCAGGCCCTGCGCCTATCTGCAGACCCACGCGGTCAGGGACGGCAGCCGCACTATCATCAACGAATGGTTTGAGATCGGTCAGGGTCAGGACGGTGCACCGGTGTTCACGCCGCGCAAAGCGCCTGTAGGTACGGTGACTGAATTGCAGCCGGAGGGCTCCCCGCCGTGGTTCAGCCTGTTTTCCCCTGCCGCCGAGAAGAACATCGACGGCGGTACGGGTCTGGGCATGGCCGTGTTCGCGGAAGCTCTGGACGCCGCGCAGGGCGTAGACCTTGCCTTTGATAATTACCGGCAGGACCTTTACCTTGGCGGCAAGAAGATCTTCTACGACCGCAGCCTGTGCAAGGTGGTGATCGGTGCCGATGGCCAGCCGCATTACATCCCGCCCGACGACATGAGCGCACAGCAGTTCTTCTCGCTGCCCGGCAAGGAAGCCAGTCTGGATGCCGCGCCGGAGTGGCACGAGTACAACCCGGATCTGCGCACCGAGGACAACCACCGGGCCGTGCAGGATATGCTGGATCTGTTCAGCTTCAAGTGCGGTCTGGGCTGTCACCGGTACAGTTTTGAGCTGGGCAAGGTGGCCACCGCCACCGAGTACACCGGCAGCCGGCAGGACCTTGTGCAAAGTGCCAACAAGAACCAGATCCCCATTGAAACGGCGCTGATCGGCATTCTGCGGGCCATCCTGTGGGCGGCAAAGAACCTGCTGGGCGCACCGGTGGACCCGGAGACCAGCATTTCCGTCAACTGGGACGACAGTTACATCGTCAGTGAGCAGGAACGCACAAACCAGCTGCGGGAGGACGCCATTGCGGGCCTTGTGCCCCGCTGCCGCTACCTCGCCGCCCGGTACGGCCTGAGTGAAAAGGAAGCCCACGCATGGGCCGAGGAAGCCAAAGCGGACAGCCACACTGACGAAGCCCTCACCTTCGGGGGTGCCTGATGCTGCCGCCGTCTTATCTCGACCGGATGCCGGACACCTTTGTGCAGCTCTGGCAGCAAGTCGAGGACGAGATCTTACAGGACGTTGCTCGGCGCATCGGCAAGATGGACGCCGTGACCCCCACCGCCAACTGGCAGCTGTGGCGCTACCAGCAGACCGAGGCGCTGCGCAACGACGTGGTGAAGCTGCTGGCGAAGTACACCGGCAAGAGCGAGGCCGCCATCCGCAGGCTGCTTTTGCAGGCCGCCACCGAAGCCATGGAGCGGGAGGACACCATCTATTACCACTACGGCAAAGAGCCGCAGCCCTTTGAAGAAAGTGCAGCCCTCAACAACCTGCTGGACGCCGGTGCGCGGCAGACCTGCGGCACATGGCAGAACCTCACCGCCACCACGGCAAACACCGTCACAGGGGCCTTTGAGCGCACGCTGGACGCTGCATGGCTCAAAGTGAGCACCGGTGCCTTCGACTACAAAACCGCCGTCAAACAGGCTGTGGACAGCCTTGCAGACGACATGCCCATGGTCACATATCCCAGCGGCCACAAGGACAGCATCGAGGTGGCCGCCCGCCGTGCCGTGCTCACCGGTGTGAACCAGACTTGCGGCAAGCTTCAAGAAGCCCGCATGGACGAGATGGGCTGCGAATTTGTGGAGACGACCGCCCACGGCGGTGCACGTCCTTCCCATGCCGCGTGGCAAGGCAGGCGCTTCCACCGGGGCGGTGCGGTGGACTACAAGGGTAAACACTACCCGGATTTTGAAGCCGCCACCGGCTACGGCACCGGCGCAGGCCTTTGCGGCTGGAACTGCCGCCACACCTTTTTCGCGGTGTTCCCGGAGCTGGGCGACCCGCCCCAATGGACACAGGAACAGCTGCGGGAGCTGAACGCCCGGAACATCGAGTGGAACGGCAAAAAGTACACCGCCTACGAGATATCCCAGATGCAGCGTGCCCGGGAGCGGAACGTCCGCCGCTGGAAAAAGCGGTATCTGGCCGAGGACGCCGCCGGGCTGGACCCCACCGACGCCGCTGTGCGCCTGAAAGCGGCCCGCCAGAGCCTTGCAGAGTTTGCACAGGCCACCGGTGGCCGTGTGGACAGCGCCCGTGTCAGCGTGCCGAAGTTCGGCCGGAGCGAGGGCAGCAGGGCAAGCTGGGCGGCCAAGGGCTATGAAAAGCAGCAGAAAGATGCTATAATCATAGAGAACCTTCGCACTGCTGCAAAGCTGCCGAAAGCTGCCGTTATCCATCTTGAACCGACCAAAATCAATGTAGACGCCTTGACCTTCGATAATGCTCACATCAACGCAGAGCGGGAGCATCGCGTCAGCGAAGAACAGGCAAAGCAATACATCCGAAATGCAAAGATTTCTGTCTCAGTTTGGAACGGTCAATTTGAACGGTATTATGGTACAGAAGGTGCCGCCTACGTAAATACAATAAAGCACGAAATCCGTACCACATACAGCCGTGCTGAATTTGATGAAAACACCACTGCCTTGATTGAGGAGATGAAGAAAAATGGCATTCTTGGGTAATGTAGAGTATAGACCAGACAAGAACGGCACAGCGGCCAGTGTCAAGTGTCCACTGGTAGATGATTGGATTGAACCCGGCGATTGTCAATCTAATCAAGGCGTTATCGACCGCTGTATTCCTGCCCGGTTCAAGGTAAAGCAGAACTGGAAGAAGATCTGCGAAGCCTGCCCCTTCCGCGATTACTAACCACCATCCACCCGGACGGTGGTTTTCTTTTGCCCATTTTTAAGCACTGTGCAAAATTTGCCCAGTGCTTTTTTCATGCCGTTTTAGCTCATGTCGGAAGAGCGCCGGTCTCCAAAACCGGAAGCGGCAGGTTCGAGCCCTGCAAACGGTGCCATGCGGCGGGCGGCGCGTACCCCGCCCAAGACCGGATCACTGACAGAGAACAGTGTAAAAAACTGAGGTCTCACACACGAAAGGAGTTTCCACCATGAAGCGTGAAGACGTAAAGAACAAGATCCCCGGCATCACTGACGAACAGCTGAACTGGATCATGCAGGAGAACGGCGCAGACATCAACCGGGAGAAGTCTGCCGCCACCGCCCTGCAGACCCAGCTGGACAACGCAAACGCCCAGCTCAAGACCGCGCAGGACGGCCTGAAAGCCTTTGACGGCGTGGACGTAGCAGGCCTGCAGGAGCAGGTCACCAAGCTGAAGGCCGACATGAAGGCGCAGGCCGAGGGCTTTGCCTTCGATAACGCCCTGAATGCCGCCATCATGAGCAAGAAGGGCCGCAGCGTCAAGGCGGTGCGTGCTTTGCTGGATCTGGACACCCTGAAGGGCTCTGCCGACCGCAGCACCGACATTGCCAAGGCGCTGGACGATGCCGCCAAAGCGAATCCGTGGGCCTTTGGCGATGTGCAGGACGGAGAAAAGAAGAACGCGGGCACCTACTCCACCGGTGCTGAGCACGGCGACCCGATGCACGGCGAGGACGATGTGGACCCGGTGGAAGCGTCCTTCAAAGCCATGAACCCCAACATCAAAATTTAAGGAAAGGATGATTTTTCATGCCCCATATTGCAAGAGAGCGTTATTCTGAGCTGGTAGATGCAAAGCTGCGCGCCACCATCGTGAAGCGCGTCGGCGTCATCTGCAACAACCGTTACGAAGGCAGCCCCAAGGCCGGTGCTGTCAAGGTACCTGTCCGCGACACCGAGGTGACGGTGGCCGACTACAACAAGAAGACCGGCACCACTATGACCCACGGCGACACCAGCTTCCTGACCGTGAACATCGACAAGGACAAGGCTGTGAACGAGCTGATCGACGGCTTTGACGCCGAGAGCGTGCCCGGCCATCTGGTGGCCGACCGTCTGGACAGCGCCGGTTACTCGCTGGCCCTGCAGATGGAGACCGACGCTTCTGCCGAGCTGGTAACCGGCGGCACCGCCATGGACAGCACTGCTGCCCTGACCAAGGCCAACATCTATGACACCATCGTGGACGCCCGCACCAAGCTGTCCGAGACCCATGTGCCCACGGATGGCCGTTGGCTGCTGGTCTCCCCTGAGACCTATGCCCTGCTGCTGAAGAGCCCGGAGTTCATCAAGGCGTCTGCTCTGGGCGACGCCGTGGTGCAGACCGGCGCGGTGGGCCGCGTGGCAGGCTTTACCGTCTTTGAGGATACCACCCTCGGCGAGAAGGTGGACTTTATCGCGGGCCACCCCAACTGGTTCACCCGCATCGAGGAATGGAGCGAGCCGGTAGCCGTGAACGATCTGAAGGGCAGCGGCACCTTCATCGGTGCCTGTGCTGTGCAGGGCCGCAAGATCTACGCCCACAAGGTCACCAAGGCCCAGACCGTCCTCGTCAAGAGCCACGCCTGAGGAGGTCTGCCACATGCTCTACTGCACCTATGACCAGTATGCGGCGGCAGGCGGTACAGTGCCGGAGACGGCGTTCGGTGTGCTGTGCAGCCGGGCTTCCCGCATGATCGATGCCGCCACCTTTGGCCGGGCCGAGAGCCACGCCGCCGGGTGCGAGGCCTGCGGGGAAGCGCTGGCGGACGCCTGCGCCCAGATCGTCGGCCTGCTGGCCGCTGCATCTGCGGCGGGTGCTGTGCCGGGTGCTGCCAGCGTCTCCAACGACGGCTACAGCGTCACCTTTGGCAGCAATGCCAGTGTGGCCGCAGCCACCCGGCAGGAAGCCTATGAGATCATCCGTACCGCGCTGGGCAGTGACCCGCACGGCCTGCTGTACAGGGGGATTTTGTGATGCAGACAGCCGTTACTGTGGTGAACCTCATCCACGACACCGCCACCGAGACGGACAGGCCGGTGTGCTGGGTGTTCCCGGGTTGCAGCTGGCGGGAATGCCGCTCCACCTCCGGCTCCGGCACTGCCAAGGACCCGGAGCGCACCACCCACATCCGCATCCCGGCCAGCGTGTGCACCATGGGCTATCTGCCCTATTCCCAGTGGGCGGCGCTGTCTGCGGCGGAAAAGGCCAAGCACTGGACCCTAAAACGCGGCTGGAAGCTCATTCAGGGCGCGGTGCCTGCCTTGACCGCCGAAGAGTATGCCAAACTCGAAAAAACGCACCTGTGCTGTACGGCGGCGGCTGTCTCGGACGACCGGGAGCCGCTGCTGCCCCACTGGCACGTGGAAGGGAGCTGACACCATGAGCGCACCGGTTTTTGATTTCAAGATCACGTTCCGGCCCGGCTTTCAGGCCGACATGGATGTGCGGTTCGCAAAGCTGCAGTTTGCCTTTTCACAGAAAGTGGCGGCAACGGTAGACCCCTATGTGCCCTTTGACACCGGCACGCTGAAGAACAGCGTGAATCAGGCATCCGACTTTAAGGAAGGTCTGCTGGTGTACAATACGCCCTATGCCCGCAGGCAGTATTATCTGCATGAACGGGGCACCGACCTGCACGGCGCGAAGGGCGAAACGGAACGTCACCGCGGTTCCTACTGGGGACAAAACGCCATTGCTGACCACAAGGACGAGCTGGAAAAGTTCGCCCATGATGCCGCAAAGCAGTTTCTGGGAGGGAACAAATGAGCGAAACCGTAAAGCCCACCATTGCCGCCCTGCGGGCATGGCTCAAGACCTGCCCGCTGATCGCCGACGAGCAGGAAGCCACCGGTGCAGCCTTCCGCATTGCGGGGCTGGAAGAAGAATCCACCGCCTTTTCCATCGAGGACAGCCCCGGTGATCCCATCATCACCGAGTACATCTCCGGCTGGGAAATGGCGAAGAATTACCTCTTCCTCAGCCGCCGGGAGTACAGCGAGGTGGACGCCGTCAGCATCCAGAACAGCGGCTTTTTCGAGCAGCTCACCGAGTGGGTCATGCGGCAGGATGCCCGGCACAACCTGCCCGACCTCTCGGCCTGCGGCGGGGGCAAGATGCCCACCGGCATTGCCGTGACAAACAGCGGCTACATCGTCACAAACAGCGCGGGCAGCTGTAAGATGCAGCTGCAAATGCGCCTGACCTACTACATGCCAAAATGAAAGGAGTTTTGATATGACCGTATCCGAAGCCATTACCAAGTCCGGCATCACGCCCAGCGCGTCGTATACCGGCATTGAGACGGCGAACGATTTTGTGCTGGCGTTCCAGATCGAGAGCACCCAGACCAAGGAAAGCCAGTGGATCGTCTGCGCCGACCATGTGAAGGAGCATTCCGGCTCCCTGAACGCCACCACCGAGGATGCCCAGTACATCCGTACCGGCAACGTCACCGAAAAGACCGGCACCCAGCGCACCCTTGCCGTCAACGGCGACCGCTGCGTGGGCGATGATTTTCAGGATTTTGTGCTGAGCTACAAGATCGTGTACGGCACCGGCAGCGATGTCATCGTGCCGTACATCTATTTCAGCCTGCGCACCGGCAAGGGCGAGAAAGGCAGCGCTGCCATCATCGTCAACACCGACGTGGGCGGTGCAGCCGGTTCCAAGGCCACCTTTGCCTGCGACGTGAAGGCCATCGGCACGCCGGACGAGTTCACGTTTGCGGAGTGAAACGACGCAATGAAAGCCCCAGTGGGGCTTTTAAGTGACAGAGCGGTCTCGCATAGCGAGATGGAGGGGTCTCACCCCGACAAGCTCGATTACAACCCCGCCACCCAGTCCGCTGCGCCTGCAAAGGCCGTCAAGGGCTGATTTTTTTCAAACACAGTCCCCGCTCCACACCGGAACGGGGATATTTTATGCCGTGAAAGCAGTTCTCCCCGGGGCAGCACCGGGGCACGGCTCAATGAAAGGAGCAATACAATGCTTATTTGTGGACAGGAATTTGAGTTTTCCCTGATGAACGCCAACGACCTTGACCGCTTTGAGGACGCCAACGAGCAGATGCAGCGCAGGAGCGCCGAGGAGTCGGAGCATTTCCGGCACGGCGGCGTCCGTCTGGGCGACCATGCACGTGCACAGGCACGCATTGCCATGGACTGCATCGACGAGATCCTCGGTGCAGGCGCGTCCGACCGTCTGGGGCTTAACGAAAACTACATGGCCCCCATCTATGACGTGATCGAGGAACTGGGCAATGCCTTTGCCGCCGAGAAGCAGCGCTATGCCGCAAAGCCTGCCCAGCCCATGAACCGGGAGCAGCGCCGGGCACAGGCCAAAAAGAACAGGCACAAGCCGCCCGTGAGCTATCCCGCACCGCCTGCCGCTCAGATGGTGGAACGGGTAGACAAGGCTGCCCGGCGCAAGCAGTTGCTGGCTGAACTGGCAGCGCTGGAAAATGGCTGATCTGCTGACGGCACATCTGCCGGATAGCTGGCAAGGCAGGCAAATCGACCCGGATTTCCGGCACATGGTGCGGCTCTCCAACGCCTACGCCCACGGCAGGCTGGACGGCGAACACCCGGAAGAAGCCCTTGCGATCATGGAGCGGTTCTATCATAAGCCTGTGCCGCCGGAACAGCTCCCCGATGCTTACGGCTGCATGGTGGATTTTTACCGTGCCGGAGAGCAGGCCGCAGCAGGTGCATCCGATCAGCCCGACAGCACCCCCGCAAGCCCGCCTGCCTTCGACTACCAGTGTGATGCCGGTTACATCGTGGCGGCGTTCCAGCAGGCCTACGGCATCGACCTGACCCGGGAGCGGGTGCACTGGTTCCGCTTCCGGGCGCTGTTCGCGGCCCTGCCGGAAGATACCCTCATGGCAAAGATCATGAGCTGGCGCACCATGGATCTTTCGGAATACGAAGGCTCCATGCGTGCCCACTATGCCGACCTGCAGGAGCGCTTTGCCCTGCCTGCTGAGCTGAGAGGGGGTGCCGCCCGTGTCGTTTCGGTCGAAGAGCACGATGCCGCGTTCCTCGCACGGTTCCGGCATTAGCCGCGCCCCGGTGCCCTGCCCCTACTGCGGCCGGGCGCTGCCGGTGTGGGCAGAGCCGCACGCCACAGCTGCCGGCGTGTGGGTCAAATGCAAAAATCCCGCCTGTAAGCGGGAGGTAGAGATCAAGTTATAACAGCCTGTGCCCTTGTGCCCGCGCTCCGAATGAGAGGTGGACACAGTGGCAGATTTCAGCATCACCGGCGAAGTAAGGCTGAACAGCGACCCGGCCGAAAAAAGCACCAGTAAGTGGACGGTAGCCGCCGGGCAGATGATCGCGGACTTTGCAAAACAGGCTTCGTCCAAGCTGGCCGAGGTGGTCAAGAGTGGCGTGGATTACAACGCCACCATGGAAAGCTACCTGACCAACTTCAAGGTCATGCTGGGCAGCGAGGAAGCCGCCGCCACAAAGCTTTCCGAGATCCGCAAAATGGCGGCGTCCACGCCCTTCTCGCTGGATGACCTGACCGGCGGCACCCAGACCCTTTTGCAGTTCGGCATTGCGGCAGACGACACCACCGGCGTGCTGCAGCGGCTGGGCGATATCTCGCTGGGCAACGCCGAAAAGCTGCAGACCCTGACCCGCGCCTACGGCAAGATGTCCTCGGCACAGAAGGTCACGCTGGAAAACGTCAACATGATGATCGATGCGGGCTTTAACCCGCTGAACCAGATCTGTGATGCCACCGGCGAGAGCATGTCAGACCTGTACAAGCGCATTTCGGATGGCAAGGTCAGCTTCAGCGAGCTGGAAGCGGCTGTGGAAGCCGCCACCAGTCAGGGCGGGCAGTTCTACAACGGTATGCTGGAAGCCAGCCAGACCTTCAGCGGGCGCATGTCCACCCTGAAGGATAATGTCAGCGCCCTGACCGGTGAGCTGACCAGCGGCCTGTTTGCGGCTCTGGGGGAGCTGGTGGTCAAGCTGAACGAGGTGGTGGTCTCCTTCCTCGACAACGACGAGAAGATGGCCCAGCTCAAGGAGACCATCGGCATTGCAACAGCTGTTGTGGCCGCTGCCGGAACAGCATTCCTGACCTACAAGGGCTATGTGGCCGCCGCTACTGCAATTGAAGTGATCCACACTGCCGCAACCACGGCCATGACCGCTGCCCACAAAGCGGCCGAAGCCGGGGCGACCGGTCTTGCAGTCGCGCAGGCAGGTTTGAACGCGGTTCTCAAGGCGAACCCCATCGGTCTTGTAGTGGCGGCGCTGGCGGCTCTGGCGGCAGGCCTCGTGACGGCCTACAAGACCAGCGAGACCTTCCGCAATGCCGTCAACTCCGCATTTGCGTCTGTGAAAAAGATCGTACAGAACGCCATCGGCACGGTGGTGGACTGGATCAATGAGCTGGTCGCCAAAATCAGGGGCGCGGCGGCTGCACTGGCAAACCTGAAAAACGGTGTCGGTGCGGCACAGGACGCCTACAATGCCGCCTACAACGGCTACATGGACAACTATAACCGTTCCAAGCTGGATAAGGCCGCACAGGAGCGCGGAAAGCTCCATGCCGAGCGCGTGAAGCAGGCACAGGAGGAAGCCGCTGCCGCCAAGGCCTCCGCCGAGACCATCTCCCAGTCCGCAGGCAAAGCCGCATCTGCCGTCAGCACCTCCGGCAAAAAGGCCAGCGCCAGCACCAAAGCCGTCACCGCGTCCGTAGTCAAGTCCATCTCCGACACGACCACTACCGTGAAAGACGGCATCACCCGCACGGTGGAAACGGTCAACGAGACCCTTTCCAACGGCAAACAGCAGCAGAAACAGACCATCACCGAGACTTCCCGGCAGATGGTGGACGGCGTGCTGAAAGATGTCAAGACCATCACAGAGGTTGCTGCGGACGGCACCAAGACCATCAAGCAGACCATGGAGACGGTGCGGGAGACCGCCAAGACGGTCACCTCAACCTTCGAGACGCTGGCAGACGGGGTCAAGACCACCACCCAGACCGTCACCGAGACCCTGACCGACGGCACCCAGACCCAGAAGCAGGTCATCACCGAGACCTACGACGACGTGGTGGACGGTGCCCTCGTGACCATCGAGCGGGTCAAGACCCTCGCCGCTGACGGCACCGTGCAGGTGGCCGAGCAGATCAAAAAATCCAGCGCGGACACCTTCGACGGCCTGTGGAAGGAGCTGCAGGACAGCGCCAACACCGGCGTGCTGGGTACCTTCGATGACCTGTACACCGCCGTCAAGAATCAGGACTGGCTCTCCGTCGGCAAGTGGGTCGCAAGCACCATCTACAGCGGCCTGACCGCCGACCAGAAGCAGCAGGTGCAGTCCTTCGCCCTCGGCATCGTGGATAAGCTCAATAAGGCGCTGGGCGGTGCCCGCGATCAGCTGGTGCAGGGTGCCATTGATCTGGGCGGGCAGATCGTGAACGGCCTGACCGGCGGCTTCTCTGAGGTCTGGCAGCAGGCGCAGGGCCTTGGCTCCACCCTGATAGAGATCTTCGGCGGGCTGAAAGCACCGCTGAGCAATGCGGCCCTTGCCATCAGTCAGGGCATGAAAGGCGGCCTGATCTCTGCATTCCCGGAGATTCTTGCGTCTTTGGGCAGTCTGATCGGGTCTATCGGCGGCGCGTTCGTAGCAATGCTGGATGCCATCGCTGCGGCGCTGTTCCCTACCGGCTTTGGCACTCCGCAGGCTCTGCTGATGATCGCAGCGGGCGTAGCCCTTGCTGCCGTCATCGCGGGCATCGTTGCCTCGATCGGCGGCTCTTTCAGTAAGAAAGGCTCGTCCGGCGGCGGTTCCTCTGGCGGCGGTTCGTCCGGCTCCGGCAGCATGGGCAGCATGGGCAGCGTGGACATCACCACCGGCACCGGCAGTCTGGAAGATGCCATCAACGCCAACACCAAGGCGCTGGAAAAGACAAACTCTGCCCTTGCCGATATGATCCGGCAGGCGGGGGCGCTGGTGCTGTCCGACAACATGCGCCTCGGCTCCACCGTGGCGGCTTCCGGCACCGCGCAGGTGGTATCTGCCGCCCGCAGCTACCGCCGGGAGGGCGACACCAAGATCATCCAGAACTTCTACAATGGCCACGATACCGCCGCCGCACAGCAGCGGGAAGCCCGCTGGGAGGCCGACAAGGCCAAGGCCCGCAAACGATGAAAGGAGGACACCGTGCTTTTTAAGGATCATCTCAAGATCGTCACCGACGCCGGTGCCGTCCTGCATCTGGGCTGGGACTACGACGCCCCCTACTTTCTCGACCCGCTGAACGGGGTGGACGTGGATCTGCAGACCGCGCAGGGCATCAATCAGATCGGAGCCACCGTGGAGGGGCAGAGCGTCTCTGGCGTGTCCCGCACCCTCGATGTGGTGTTCTGGGGCGCGTATGCGCTGGACAACGCCCGGGCGTTCAGCAAAAAGCTGCCCTACTTCACCAAGGGCAACCTGTACTTCGGTGACCGGTACTTTGCCCGGTTCGTGCTGCAGAAAACGCCATACTTTTCCAGCTACACGCCGCAGCCGCGCTGTTCGCTCATGCTCTACAGCGAAAAGCCCTTCTGGTACGACCTCAACGCCGTCAGCAGCGTGCTGGGCGGGTACGAAAAGGCGTTCCGCTTTCCTGTCTGCTACGACAGCCACATCTACGGCATCAAGCGGGACGGCACGGCGGCAGTGCTGCGCAACGAGGGCAGCCTGCCGGTGCCCTTCACGGCCACCCTGCGGTGCGACATGCCGGTGACCCACCCCAAGGTAGTGGATCTGCAGACCGGGGCCTTCATCGGCTTTGACCTGACCCTGCAGCCGGGCGAGACGCTGGAGATCTACCGCAGCACCTCCGACCGGCTGGCCTGCACCCTGACCCGGGCAGGCGTGACCGAGAACATTTTTGCAAAGCTGGACGAGGACAGCACCCTCACCGAGCTGCAGCCCGGCGATAACGTGCTGAGTATGCAGGCCGAGAACGGCTCCGGCTACCTGCAGGCATCCGTCAGCTTTTACCCGATGGAGGCGGGCATCCTGCCCGAACCGTTATGAGAATAGACGTTTTGGACGCAGACACCCTTGCCCGCGTGGGCTGGGTAAAAGTATGGCACTCCCTTTACTGGGACAGTCCTTACTACTCCGAGGGAAGCTTCACGCTGGAGGTGCGGCCCACCGAAGAAAATTTGCGACTTCTGCGGGAAGGCCGGTGGCTGGTGCGCAGCGACGAGAACCCCCGCATCCCCATGCGCATCTGCTCCCGCGACAACCAGAACGAGGACGCAAACCTTGTGGTGTCCGGCTACCCGGCAACGTGGCTGCTGACCAAGCGGGTGTCTGCGGTGAGCATCAAGAACCAGAACGCCGAAGCCGCCATGCGCAGCCTTGTGAGTGCCGCAAAGCCGTGGCCCCGCCTTGAGCTGGGCACCGAGTACGGCTTTGACACCACCTTTGAAAAGCAGACTTCCGGCGGCACGGTGTTCGACTACTGCAAGACCATCGGGCAGGCCTGTGATCTGGGGTTCCGCATCGTGCTGGACGGCAAGGGCAGCAGCAAGCGCCTGCTCTTCGAGTGCTTCCGGCCCACCTTCGACCCGAACCGCCGCTACAGCCCCCAGTGGGGCAATCTGCTGAATGCCGGGTGGAGCTTTGCCGACACCGACTACGCCAACGTTGGCCTCGTGCAGGGCGCTGGCGAGGGCGACGAGCGGGCCACCGTCTGGGTGGGAGATGTGAACGCCACCGGCTCCGACCGGCGGGAAATGTACATCGACGCCCGGGACGTACAGCCGGAGGACGGCGAGACCAGCACAAGCCAGAGCTATCTGGAAAAGCTGGCTGACCGGGGCGGCGAAAAGCTGCTGGCCCAGCTGCGTACCGGCAGTATCGAGTTTGACGTGGACGACGACACCCTGCAGGTGGGCGATGTGTTGAGCGCAAGCCTGCCCCAGCTGGGCTACACCGCCATGGTGCGGGTAGCCGACATCATCACCCAGAGCGAGGACAGCGGCACCACCCGCACCATCCGGCTGGGCACGCCCACATGGCACAAGACCTAAGGAGGACCTTATGGCTGATATCATTACTTACCCCGAAAACGGCATCACCTACGACGCCGACGATGCTTCGGGCTTTCTCTCCACCCGCTTGAGCGGCGTGTACAGCGCCGAGGAGGATTTCTCTGTCACGGCACAGGGCGGCCTGAGCGTACAGGTGAGCGCCGGTCAGGCATGGGTGCGCCCGGCGCGGTTCAAGGGCCGCAGCATCATCATGGAGCAGCCCACCACCGTAGTGCTCACCGAAGCGGACCCTGTGCGCAGCCGCATTGACCGTGTGGTTCTGCGCTACGATGCCGCCGCCAAAAAGACCCGCCTGCAGGTGTTGGACGGCACGCCGGGCTCCGCTGCCCCTGCGGCTCCGGCAATTTCCCGCACCGAGCTGGTCTATGACCTCTGCCTTGCCGAGATCAGACGCCCCGCAGGCTCCACCGCTGTCACCGCCGCCGACATCACCGACACCCGCGCGGATG
>ERZ506764.1193-NODE-1193-length-16052-cov-4.089704_pt1 | contig 16052 bp, 17 predicted proteins | sample MGYA00513041_ERZ506764 | MGnify/ENA metagenome assembly ERZ506764
CCATCCTCCCCGCCTACTGTGTGGAAAAGCTCTACAACGCCGACAATCTGGTGTTTGTCCCCCTCATCGGCGAGGGAGAGGTGGAGGAGATCATCGCCGCGTGGCAGACCACCAACCCCAACCCCGCGCTGGCCCGGTTTCTGGCTATGACTCCTCCCCAATGGGAATGAGCCGTCCCGTGTCCGCCCCGACCCTGTGAGAAATGGAGAGCACCGTCCGGTCCGCCGTAGCCCTCTTCAAGGCCCGCAGCACCGCCCGCTCCGTCTCCGCGTCCAGATTGGCTGTGATCTCGTCCAGCAAAAGCAGCTTGGGGTCCGCCGCCACCGCCCGGGCGATGGACAACAGCTGCCACTGTCCCTGAGAGAAAATGTCCGGGGTGCAGGGGGTGTCATAGCCCTGCGGCAGGGCGCCGATGGCCTCCGCCAGTCCCGCCAGCTCCGCGGCCCGGCGGACCTGCCCCTCTGTGATGGTGTCATCATACAGGGTGATCTGGTCCCGGACGGTGCCGGGGACCGGATGGAACCGCTGCTCCACATAGCCGTACAGTGCCCGCCGCTGCGGGCCGGTGAGGGACCGGGGATCCACGCCCTGAATTCGGACGGTGCCCCGCCGGGGGGCATACAGCCCCAGCACCAGCTTGAACACGGTGCTCTTTCCCGCGCCGGTCCGACCGGACAGGGTAGCCAGCTCTCCCTCCCGGATCTCCATATTTAAATGGTGCAGAACGTTCTGCCCCGCCTCATAGCCGAAGTCCACATCCCGCAGCTCCACCATGGGAGCGGCGGGATTTTCCGTTTCCGGGGCCACCGGTACCTGCTCCGGCTGGGCCAGAAAGTCATTGATCCGGCGAACGCCCGCCACGGCGGACTGGATGGTCTGGATCTCCATGCCCAGACTTTCCAGCGGGGAAAAGATCTGGCTGATGTAGTTCATTACCGTCACGGCGGTACCGGCGGTCATGCCGAACAGCGTCAGCACCGCCGGCTTCCCGGAGGCGGACAGCAGCATGACAACGCCCACCACAACGGCGTTCACCGTGAGGATCACCGGGGAATACAGGGCGTCATAGAAGTTGGTGCCCTCAATGGCCCGGTAGCTCTCCCCCAGCGCACCGTCATACCGGGTCTCCATGTAGGTCTCCTTGCCCAGCGTGCGGATGGTGCGGAGATTCCGCACCGTCTCCGGCACATATCCGGAGGCCCGGCTCACCGCCTTCCGGTTTTTCAGCTGATTGTGCAGCATCCGCTTCTGGACGAACCGGGTAAAGAGGAACAGCACCGGCAGCAGTGCCAGCAGCAGATAGGCAAGCCCCCGGCTGCACTGCCACACCACGATCAGAATACTGAGGATCCGGCAGGCGTCCGCCGCCATACTGATGATCCCGGCGGCGAACAGGGTCTCCACCGTGTCCACGTCCCCCACGAAGCGGGACACCAGCGCCCCCGGCTCCTGACGGTTCAGTTCGTCGGCGGGCAGGCGGCCCTCCTTTTCCATCAGGCGGCTCCGCAGGGCGTGGGTGGTTTTCTGGCCGAATACCGTCAACGCGCTCTCCCGGGCGGATTCCAGCCCTCCCGCCAATGCGGTGAAGACCAGATACCACAGGGGCAGGCGGAGGGTCAGCCCCTCCCCGGCGGTGAGACCGTCCACAATGCGGCCCAGCACCAGCGGCGGCACCAGCGCCGCGCCTACGGCCCCCGCCACCACCGCCAGAATGGCGAAGGACAGCCAGAGGTGGTTTTTCACCGTTTCCAGTACCACAGTCCCCACATGGACTGCTTTTTTGCGGTCATTCATGGCTGTTCTCCTCCCTCTGCGCGTCAAACTGCACCGCGTAATCCGGGGTATTCCCCACCAATTCCTCGTGGGTCCCCACCTTGGCCTCCCCGTTTTCCAGCCAGATCACCCGATCCAGCTCCGGGAACAGGTACAGTCGGTGGGAGATCAGAATCACCACGCTGTCCGCCGCCAGACGCCGCAGATGGGTGAAGATCTCCGTCTCCGTGGCCCGGTCCAGCGCCGAAAAGGGATCGTCCAGAATCAGCAGAGGCCTTTGATGGGCCAGCGTCCGGGCCAGCGCCAGCCGCTGGGCCTGACCGCCGGAAAGCCGGACGCCGCCGGAGCCCACCCGGGTCTCCAGCCCCTCCGTCATGGCCGCCACTTCGCCGTCCAGACACACCGCCCGGAGGTAGTCCATGGGATCGCCCGTGTCTCCCAGCAGCACATTTTCCCGGATCGTGCCGCTGAACAGCTCCGGATCGTGGCCCAGATACCCCACGAGGCCCGTCCGCTCCCAGGGGGACAGCTCCGCCAGCTCCCGGCCGTCCAGCCGGATGCTGCCGCCGTAGGGCTGCTCGCAGAGAAACGCCTTGCCCAGCGTGGATTTGCCGCAGGCCACCGGCCCGGTGACGCCGATGATCTGCCCCCGGCAGGCGGTCAGATCCAAGCCGGAGAACAGCGGCGCGTCACCGGGATAGCCGCAGGTGAGGTCCCGGACCTCCAGACGTTCCACCCTCCCCGTGGAAACGGCGGGCACGGCGGGGATCTCCCGTATCAGGGGCTGGATGCGCTTCCAGGACACCTGCGCCTTGTGGACTGCGTTGAACAGCTTTGCCGCCTTGGAGGATTTGGTGGCCAGCTTGGTAAAACAGGCCAGAAACGTGGTGAATTCCGCGATGGACCAGACCGTCCAGCCGGTGCCCAGCACGTTTTTCCCGCCGAAATACAGGATCAGCGCCGCGCCGATCATGGAGAGCACCCGGTACAGCGGCGGCAGGGACGCTGTCCACAGGTTTGCCTTTACAGCGGCGTGTTCGTAAGCGGTGAGGTGCTCCTCATAGGCTGCCCGGCGCTCCTCCTCCCGGCCAAAGACCCGGTAGGTCAGGGCGTTGACCGCCCGATCCATGGTAGCGGCGTTCAAGGCCCCGGCCTGCTCCTTGAAGGCCGCGCCGGTGCGCTGGACGGGCCGCTTCATCCGCTCCGCCAGCGCGTAGCTCCCCGGCAGAAAGGCCATGGACAGCAGCGCCAGCCGCCAGTCATACCACAGCAGCATCCCGGCATAGGCCGCCAAGGCCACGCCGGTGTCGAATACCTCCGTGGTAAATTTCCGCATCCCCTCGGCGCAGTCGTCCACGTCGGAAATGGCCTTGGTCAGCACCGTTCCCGCGCCCTCACGCTCCAAGTCCTCCCGATCCGACCGGACCAGCGCGCCGTACAGGACCCGCTTCATGCGGCGGTTCACCTTGTTGGCAAAGCGCCGGACATAGAACCGCTTCAAAAACCGAAGTCCCTGCACCGCGGCGACAACGGCGATGTACCCCGCCGCCAGAGAGACCATGACGGAAAAGCTGCCCTCTCCCAAGAGGATCCGGGCCAGCGCTTCCGTCATCTGTCCCTCGAACCACGGGCCTGCCACCAGACCTATATTATAGAGGAGACCCGTCACGGTGATGACCGCCAGCACCCCGGATTCCGCCCGGAAATAGGAGCTGACCCGGTCCGGCGGAAGCTGCCGCCTACTCATGGCGCTCCCCCTCTCCCTGCTCCGTCAGGGCCGTGATGTGGGGGAACCCCGCCCGGCTCTCCTGCTTGGAACGGCGATAGATGGTGTCCAGCGTTTTGCAGAAAGCGACCTTCTCCGCCTCCGGCAGCTCCGCCAGCAGCCATTCATAAAAGGTGGTCTCCACCTGCGCCTTGGAGTTCCGCAGGCCCTCCGCCTTTTCCGTGGCGAAAAGCAGCTGACTGCGGCCGTCCTTGGGGTTGGCCTGCCGGATCAGGTAGCCCTTGGCCTCCAGACTGGCCGCCCGGCGGGCGGCGGCTCCCTTGTCCACCCGGAGCTGCTCCCGGACCTCCGCCTGCGTGATGCCGGGATGGTGGCGCACCAGATGGATGAAATCGTATTCCGCTGTGCCGATACCGTCCTCCTTCAGCGTCCGGACGGCCAGCTTGCTGGCCTCCCGTGCGATTTTCGTGATCTTGCGCTCTGTGAGATCCATAGCGTTCCTTTCCCCGGAGCCTGTGCCCGGTCAAGAGATAGTTGCAGATACATCTTTCTGATTGGATGATAGTACATCCAGTTTCCCCTGTCAATCAAAAAATAAGCTGCGCCCCCACTTTCCCCGGTTTTAACCGTTTATTCACAATTTTTGTCTTGACAATGGGAGGGGCGTCCGCTATTATATAGTTCAATTCTTTTAGTTAAATTATTTTAAGTAAATATTTTTAACTAACAAGAGCCGACTTTCACCGAAACAAGGAGATATATCATGGAATTTGAAAAAGTGCGTGACATCATTGTCGAGACTCTGGGCTGCGACGCTGAAGCCGTGACCCCTACCGCCTCTCTGGCTGACAATCTGGGTGCCGATTCTCTGGCTGCCGTGGAGCTGGTCATGGCCCTGGAAGAGGCCGCCGGCATCTCCATCGCCGAGGAGGACGCCGCTAACCTGAAAACGGTGGGCGACATCATGACCTATCTGGCCGCTCACAAGAATTAACGTGCGTCCGCCGGAGGGTACAGACCCTCCGGCGGTCCGGTTTTGCGAGGAAAGGATATTCCATGACCAATCAAGAACTGAACGACCTGCTGGCCCGCTTCGAGGGAAGCTCCCTGTCCAAGCTGAAGCTGTCCACCCAGGAATTTACCATAGAAATGGAGCGGGCCGTCTCCGCTCCCGCCGCGCCGGTGATCCCGGCAGTGGCTGCTGCCCCGGCGGTACCCGCGGCCGCTGAGCCGGAGGGCGATGCCATCACCGCCCCCATGGTGGGCACCTTCTACGCCGCCTCCGCCCCGGAGCAGCCCCCCTTTGTGAAGGTGGGCGACCGGGTACGCAAGGGCCAGCCCGTCTGCCTGCTGGAGGCCATGAAGATGATGAGCGAGATCCCCGCCCCCTGTGACTGCGAGATCACGGCGGTTCTGAAGGAAAACGGCGAGCTGGTTTCCTTCGGGGAGCCGCTGTTCCGCTATCAGCCATGCTGAAGCGGGTATTGATCGCCAACCGGGGGGAGATCGCCCTCCGGGTGCGGCGGGCCTGCCGGGAGGCGGGCATCGAGACGGTCGCGGTGTATTCTCAGGCAGACGCGGAGGCCCTCCACATCCAGCTGGCCACCCGGTCCGTGTGCATCGGCCCTCCCCGGGCCGCTGACAGCTACTTAAACCCTCAGGCGCTGCTCTCTGCCGCCATAGCCACCGGCTGCGACGGTCTGCACCCCGGCTACGGGTTCCTGTCGGAAAACCCGGAATTTGCCGACGCCTGCGCGGAAAACGGCATCACCTTCATCGGTCCCTCCGGGGACGCCATCCGGAAGGCCGGCTCCAAATCCGCCGCCCGGGACCTGATGCGCGCCGCCGGGGTCCCCGTGACTCCCGGTTCCGACGGGCCGGTATCCTCCGTGGAGGACGCTCTGGCCGTGGCGGAGACGGTGGGCTATCCTGTTTTGCTGAAGGCCAGCGCCGGTGGCGGCGGCCGGGGCATCCGCCGCTGCGACAGTTCTAAAGACCTGCCCGACGCTTACGCCGCCGCCAAAGCGGAGGCCAACGCCTGCTTCGGAAACGACGAGATGTATCTGGAAAAGCTGGTGCTGGAGCCCCGGCACATCGAGTTTCAGATCTTAGCGGACCGGCAGGGCCACGTCATCCATCTGGGAGACCGGGACTGCTCCATCCAGCGCCGGAACCAGAAGCTCATCGAGGAAGCCCCCGCCCGGTGTCTGACACCGGAACTGCGGGAGGAGATGGGCCGGGCCGCCGTGAAAGCGGCGCAGGCCGTCCGCTATGAGGGCGCGGGCACTGTGGAATTTCTGCTGGACAGCGACGGGCAACATTTCTACTTTATGGAGATGAACACCCGGATCCAGGTGGAGCACGGCATCACAGAGATGATCACCGGCGTGGATCTGGTGCGTCAGCAGCTGCGCATCGCCTCCGGTCTGCCCCTTGACCTGACTCAAGAGGACGTGACCCTCACCGGCCACGCCATCGAGTGCCGCATCAACGCCGAGGACCCCACGGCCAATTTCCGGCCCTGCCCCGGCAAGGTGGAATTTCTCCACTTCCCCGGCGGCCCCGGCGTCCGGGTGGACTCCGCCCTCTATAACGGCTGCACCCTCTCCCCCTATTACGATTCTCTGGCCGCCAAGGTGATGGTCCACGCCCCCACCCGGCTGGAGGCCATTCGAAAAATGCGGCGCTGTCTGGAGGAATTTACCTTAGAGGGCTTCCCCACCAATGCGGAGCTGTCCTATGAGCTGCTGTTCCACCCCACCTTTGTCCGGGGCGGCTGCACCACCGCCTTTCTGGACCGAAGCCTGCCGGAGCTGCTGGAATTCAGCCGCCGGGTAGACGATCACAAAGGATAATACATGGAAAACATTTTTGCGAAACGCCGGGCGCGGCTGCTGGCCATGAAAGCCATGCGGGAGAATTACGTCCCCGGCGAAAAGTTAGTCACCTGCCCCCATTGCGGCGGGGAGAGCCAGCGCAAGGACGTGGCGGCGGCACTGTCCGTCTGCCCCCTGTGCGGCTACCACTTTCCCATGGGGGCCTATTACCGGCTCAGCAGCGTGCTGGATCCCGGCTCCTTCCGGGAGCTGCACGAAAAGCTGACGGCCAGCGACCCCCTCCGCTTCCCCGGCTACGGGGCCAAGCTGGACGGCGCCCGCCGCAAGACCGGCATGAACGAGGCCGTGGTCACCGCCACCGGCACCATCGGCGGCGTCCGCTGTGTCGCGGGCGTGCTGGACAGCCGCTTTCTCATGGGCAGCATGAGCGCCGCCGTAGGGGAAAAGCTGACGCTGGCCATCGAGTACGCCGGGAAAAACAAGCTGCCCCTGATCCTTTTTGCCGCCAGCGGCGGCGCGCGGATGCAGGAGGGCATTTTGTCTCTCATGCAGATGGCGAAAACCAGCGCGGCTCTGGCCCGGTTTTCGGAAAAGGGACTGCTGTACATCTCCGTTCTCACGGACCCCACCACTGGCGGCGTCACCGCCAGCTTTGCTTCTCTGGGCGACATTATTCTGGCCGAACCCGGTGCGCTCATCGGCTTCGCCGGGCCTCGCGTCATTCAGCAGACCATCGGCGAGACCCTGCCGGAGGGCTTTCAGCGGGCGGAGTTTCAGATGGAGCATGGCTTTGTGGACGCGGTGGTCCCCCGGAAGGACCTGCGGGACACCCTCATCCGTCTGCTGAAGCTCCACGGGAAAGGAGAACGCCATGGCTGAGAAAACCGCCGCGGAGCGGGTGGCGCTGGCCCGCCATCCCCAGCGGCCCAATATCACGGACTATATCGACGGACTGTTCACCGACTTCTTTGAGCAGCGGGGAGACCGGGCCTGCCGGGAGGACCCCGCCATTTTAGGCGGCGTTGCCCTGTTCCACGGGCGGCCCGTTACCGTCATCGGCACCCGGAAGGGCAAAACGCTGGAGGAAAACCTCCGGTGCAACTTCGGGATGCCGGGACCGGAGGGCTACCGCAAGGCGCTGCGGCTCATGAAGCAGGCGGAGAAGTTCCGCCGCCCTATTTTTACCTTTATCGACACCGCCGGGGCCTATCCCGGTCTGGAGGCCGAGGAGCACGGTCAGGGCGAGGCCATCGCCCGGAACCTCTTTGAGATGAGCCGACTGACGGTGCCGGTCATCGCCGTCGTCACCGGGGAGGGCAACAGCGGCGGCGCGCTGGCGCTGGCTGTGGCTGACCGGGTGCTGATGCTGGAAAACGCCGTGTACGCCATTTTGTCCCCGGAGGGCTTCGCCTCGATCCTGTGGAAGGACGCCCAGCGCTCCGGCGAGGCGGCGGAGCTGATGAAGCTCACCGCCCCGGAGTTGAAAAAGCTGGGGGTCATCGACGGCATCGTCCGGGAGCCGGAGGGCGGCGCGCAGACCGACCCCAGCCGGACGCTGTGGAATCTGGACCGGGCGCTGACCGCCTGTCTGGAACCCTTGCTGAAGGAAAGCGCCGTCAGCCTGACGGAACGGCGCTATCAGAAATTCCGCGCTCTTGGCCGCGGGAAGGAGGACGCATGAACGGGATCAAGCTCCGGGGCACAGGCCGCCGTGTCCCCGCCAATACCATCACCAATGACGATCTTTCCCGGCTGGTGGATACCAATGACGAGTGGATCGCCGCCCGCACCGGCATCCGCAGCCGCTACCGCTGTGAAAAAGAGACTCTCACGGAGCTGTGCGTCAGCGCCGCGCGGGACGCCCTGCACATGGCCGGGATCACCCCGGCGGACATCGGCGTGTGCATCGTGGCCACCGTCTCGGCGGACACTGTGGTGCCCTCTGCCGCCTGTCTGCTGCAGCGGGCGCTGGGTCTGCCGGAGGATACCCCCTGTTTCGACCTGAACGCCGCCTGCACCGGCTTTGTCTACGCCCTGCACACTATGGAGTGCCTGCTGAATGCCTCCCCCCGGAAATTCGGTCTGGTGGTGGGGGCGGAGGCCCTCAGTAAAGTGGTGGATTGGACGGACCGGAGCACCTGCATCCTCTTTGGGGACGGCGCGGCCGCCGCCGTGGTGGAGTGCCGGGAGGGCTGGCCCTCCATCGGGGCCGTGCTGGGCAGCCGGGGGGACGACGTTCTCCTGCGTCTGCCGGGCCTTGGCCGGGGAGAGCCCAACGTCCTGTCCATGGAGGGGACGCAGGTGTTCAAATTCGCCGTGGAGACCGTTCCCGCCTGCATGGACGCCACGCTGAAAAAGGCGGGACTGACCCCGGCGGACATCGACTTCTTCGTGTTCCATCAGGCCAACGCCCGCATCATTGACCTGGCGGTGCGGAAATACCGCATCCCGCCGGAGAAATACTACAAAAACATCGACCGTTACGGCAACACCGCCGCTGCCAGCGTCCCGCTGGTTCTCAGCGAGCTGGTGGAGCAGGGCCGCGTGGGTCCCGGCAGCCGCCTTCTGCTGACGGCCTTTGGCGGCGGCCTTACCTGGGGCGGCGCGGTGCTGGAAATGGCCTGAGCCTCTTTTCTGAAAAGGAGCATACTATGAAAAAACTCAACGAGCTGCTGGGGACGGAGTTCCCCATTATCCAGGGCGGCATGGCCAACATTGCCACCGGCGAATTTGCCGCCGCCTGCTCTAACGCGGGGGCGCTGGGCGTCATCGCCACCGGCGGGATGCTGGAGGCGGACCTGCTGCGCAAGCAGATCCGCATCTGCAAGAGCCTGACAGACAAGCCCTTCGGCGTGAACCTGATGCTGATGAACCCCTGCGCCGACGAAATGGCCCAGATCATCATCGAGGAGGGCGTCCAAGTTGTGACCACCGGGGCGGGCAGTCCCGGCAAGTACATCCCCGCGTGGAAAGCTGCCAGGATCAAGGTGCTGCCCGTGGTGGCGGCCTCCATCCTTGCCAAGCGGCTGGTGAATCAGGGAGCCGACGCCATCATCGCCGAGGGCATGGAGTCCGGCGGCCATGTGGGGGAAATGACCACCATGGCGCTGGTGCCCCAGGTCATCGACACGGTGGACGTCCCCGTCATCGCCGCCGGCGGCATTGCCGATGGACGGCAGGCGGCCGCGGCCTTCGCTCTGGGGGCCTGCGGCATTCAGGTGGGCACCTGCCTGCTGACAAGCCGGGAGTGCCCCATCCACGAAAACTACAAGCTGGCCCTTCTGAAGGCCAAGGACAGCGACACCACCGTGACGGGCCGCTCCATCGGCGGACCGGTGCGGGTGCTGAAAAACAAAATGGCACGGGAATACCTCGCCCTGGAAAAGCGGGGAGCCACGCTGGAGGAGCTGGAACACGTCACCCTCGGCGGTCTCCGCCGCGCTGTGTTTGAGGGCGACATGGAGCGGGGCAGCGTCATGGCCGGTCAGGTGGCCGGTATGCTCCATGAGATCAAGCCCCTGCGCCAGATCTTCGAGGAACTGTACACCGGCAGTCAGGCCGTTTTGAAGGTCACGGAGGCAGCATGGCAGTAACCATCCGGGGAAAGACCCTCCCCCTCCCGATCTTGCAGGGGGGCATGGGCGTGGGCATCAGTCTGGACGGCCTCGCCGGGGCGGTAGCCGCCTGCGGCGGCATGGGGACCCTCTCCACCGCCGTCTGCGGCTTTCAGGAGCCGGATTTCGCCAAACGTCCCTTTGAGGCCAACCTCCGGGCGCTGGACCGGCAGGTCCGCCATGCCAAGGTCTTGGCCCACGGCGCGGGGCTGATCGCCGTTAACGCCATGGTCGCCACCACCCAGTACGCCGACAGCGTCCGCACCGCTCTCCGGGCGGGGGCTGATGCCATCGTTTGCGGCGCGGGACTACCCAAGGATCTCCCCGCGCTGGCCTCCGAAGTCTCCGACAGCGACGCCGCCATTGCCCCCATCGTCAGCAGTGGCCGGGCGGCGGGGCTGCTGTGCAAGCTGTGGGACCGGCACTATGGCCGCATCCCCGACTTTTTGATCTTAGAGGGGCCGGAGGCCGGGGGGCATCTGGGCTTCTCCCGGCAGGATCTGGACGCGCCCCCCTCCCTTTCCGCCCTTTTGCGGGAGGTCCTGACCGCCATCGCCCCCTTCCGGGACAAGGCAGGCCGGGACATTCCGGTTTTCGTGGCCGGCGGCGTGAAAAACGGCGCAGACATGGCCCGCTACATGAAGGAGGGCGCTGCCGGGGCGCAGTTCGCCACCCGGTTCATCGCCACGGAGGAGTGCGACGCTTCCGAGGGCTACAAGCAGCGGCTCTTAGCGGCAAAGGCCGACGACATCACCCTGGTGAAAAGCCCCGTGGGGATGCCGGGACGGGCGCTACGCAGCCCTCTCATCCGGCGGGTAGAGGCCGGCACCCAGCCGCCCCCGGAGCGGTGCGTGAAGTGCATCGTCACCTGCGATGGCAAAAACGCCCCCTACTGCATTTCCAAGGCCCTTATCGCCGCCCGGAACGGAGACTGGGAAAACGGCCTGTTTTTCTGCGGGGCCAACGCCGGGGAGATCAACACCCTCTCCACCGTGCAGCAGCAGATGGCCCAGATCATGGACGAATGGAGAAACGCGCAATGAATTTAGGATTTTTATACGCGGGACAGGGCAGCCAGCACCCCGGCATGGGCGCTGACCTGTATGAGCGCTTCCCCACCTTCCGCGCCGTGCTGGACAGCGCCGCGGAGCAGGTGGATTTCGACTTGAAGGAGGTCTCCTTCACCGACGCGAAGGGCGTTCTGAATCAGACCCGGTACACCCAGCCCTGCATGGTGGCCTTCGCCGCGGGCATGACCGCGCTGCTGGCGGAGCGGGGCATCGTCCCCGCCGCTGCCGCCGGGCTGTCTCTGGGCGAGTATTCCGCCCTCCACGCCGCCGGGGTCTTTGACGCCGACACCGCCGTGGAGCTGGTGGCCTTCCGTGGCAAAGCCATGGAGGAAGCCGCAGCCGGACGGCCCTCTGCCATGGTAGCGGTGCTGGGGCTGGACCGGGCGGCCTTGCAGGAGGCCTGTGACGAGGCTTCCGCCCACGGCTGCGTGGTCATCGCCAACTACAACTGCCCCGGCCAGCTGGTCCTCGGCGGCGAGAAGGCCGCCGTGGAGACCGCAGCGGCTCTGGCAAAGGAAAAGGGCGCCCGCCGCTGTCTGCCGCTGAAGGTCAGCGGCCCCTTCCACACCCCCCTCATGGCCCCCGCCGGAGACGCGCTGGCGGAGCGGTTCCGCACCGTGGAGTTCCGGGAGCCGCAAATTCCCGTGATCTTCAACTGTCTGGGCGCGGAGCGTCCCGATGGCGCTGCCATCCCGGAGCTGCTGGTGCGGCAGGTGCAGAGCAGCGTCTACATGGAGGATTCCCTCCGCCGCATGGCCGCCATGGGGCTGGACGCGCTGGTGGAGATCGGCCCGGGCAAGGCCCTCAGCGGCTTTGTGAAGAAAACCGTCCCGGAGCTGCCGGTGTACGCCGTGGAGACCGCGGCGGAGCTGGAACAGCTGACGGAAACTCTGAAAGGAGCATCGCTATGAATTTTTCTGAGAAAACAGCCGTCGTCACCGGCGGCAGCCGGGGGCTGGGCCGGGCGATCTGTCTGGAGCTGGCCCGGGGCGGAGCCAATGTGGTGCTCTGCTACGCGGGCAACGAAGCGGCGGCCAATGAGACCGCTGCCGCCTGCGAATCCCTTGGGGCCAAGGCCGTGGCCGTCCGGTGCGACGTGTCGAAAGAGGACGAGGTGAAGGCCCTGATGGACGCCGCCCTCAAGACCTTCGGCCGCATCGACATTCTGGTGAACAACGCGGGCATCACGAAGGACGGCCTGCTCATGATGATGAAGCCGGAGGACTTTGACGCCGTCATCGCCGCCAACCTCCGGGGCACCTTCCTCTGCATGAAGGCCGTGGCCCGGCAGATGGTGAAGCAGCGCTACGGCCGCATCGTGAACCTCTCCAGCGTGGTGGGTCTCCGGGGCAACGCCGGTCAGGTGAACTACGCCGCCAGCAAAGCCGGTGTCATCGGCATGACGAAATCCCTTGCGAAAGAACTGGCGGGACGGAACATCACCGTCAACGCCGTGGCCCCCGGCTTTATCGACACGGATATGACCGCCGCCCTGACGGAGACCGCGAAAAACGCCGCCCTCGGCTCCATCCCCATGGGCCGCATGGGAACGCCGGAAAATGTGGCGAAGGCCGTTGCTTTTCTGGCCGGCGAGGACGCGGGCTACATCACCGGACAGGTTTTAGCCGTTGACGGCGGCATGAGTATGTAAGGAGGAACGTGACATGGAACGACGCAGAGTTGTCATCACCGGTCTGGGGGCTGTGACCCCCATTGGACTGACGGCGGGTGAGAGCTGGCAGGCCGTGAAAAACGGCGTGTGCGGCATCGGCCCCATCACCCATTACGATCCCGCTGCCCAGAAAGTAAAGCTGGCGGCAGAGGTAAAGGGCTTCGACCCGGAGGCCCTGCTGGGCCGTCAAGAATCCAAGCGCATGGGCCGCTTCACCCAGTTCGCCGTGGCGGCGGCGCGGGAGGCCCTGTCCGACGCCGGTTTCTCCGCGGAGCAGGCAGACCCGGACCGCTGCGGCGTGATCCTCTCCAGCGGCATCGGCGGACAGGCCATCACCGAGGCGGAGCACAGCCGGGGTCTGGAAAAGGGCTTCGACCGGGTCTCCCCCTTCTATGTCCCCACCGCCATCTGCAACATGGCGGCGGGTCAGGTGGCCATTGACGCGGGCTTCCGGGCCATGTGCTCCTGCCCTGTCACCGCCTGCGCCGGGGGCACCAACGCCGTGGGCGACGCATTCCACTACATCCGGGACGGCTACGCCGAGGCCATGCTCTGCGGCGGCACCGAGGCCTCCATCACGCCCATGTCCATCGGCGGCTTCACCTCTATGAAGGCCCTGACCCAGACGGAGGACCCCGACCGGGCCTCCATCCCCTTTGACGGGGAGCGCAGCGGCTTTGTCATGGGCGAGGGCGCTGGCGTGCTGCTTCTGGAGGAATTGGAGCACGCCAAGGCCCGGGGAGCCAGGATCTACGCCGAGGTGATCGGCTATGGCGCTACCTGCGACGCTCACCACATCACCGCCCCTCTTGCGGACGGCAGCGGCGGCGCCAAGGCCATGTCCATGGCGCTGACCGACGGCGGCGTTTCTCCGGAGCAGGTGGGTTATATCAACGCCCACGGCACCTCTACCCATCTCAACGACGCCGGGGAGACTGCCGCCGTGAAAACGGTGTTCGGTGCCCACGCCTATCAGCTGGCTATGAGCTCCACCAAGTCCATGACCGGACATATGCTGGGGGCCGCCGGCGCCGTGGAGGCCATCTTCACCGCCCTGAGCCTGCGGGACGGCTTCCTGCCCGCCACCATCCACTATCAGGTGCCGGACCCGGCCTGCGACCTGGACGTGGTTCCCAACCAGGGCCGTCCGGCGGACATCCGGTACGCCCTGAGCAACTCTCTGGGCTTCGGGGGCCACAACGGCAGCCTGCTGCTGAAGAAATGGGAGGACTGACATGGGCTTGCAGTTAAATTCCAATGAGATCGCCGAGATCCTGCCCCACCGCTACCCCTTTGCGCTGGTGGACCGCATCACCGACGGGGAATCGGGGGCCTGGGCCAAGGGCATCAAGTGCGTCAGCGTGGGGGAGCCGTTTTTCTGCGGCCACTTCCCCCAAAAGCACGTCATGCCCGGCGTGCTGATCTTAGAGGCGCTGGCCCAGGTGGGGGCCGTGGCGATTTTGTCCCTGCCGGAAAATAAGGGGAAAATTGCCCTCTTCGGCGGGGTGAAAAACGCCCGCTTCAAGCGGCAGGTCATCCCCGGAGACGTTCTGGAGCTGGAATGTACCCTCACGAAGCGCCGGGGTCCGGTGGGCATCGGCGCCTGCACCGCCACGGTGAACGGCGAGACGGCCTGCACCGCGGAGCTGATCTTCGCCATCCAGTGACGGCCTCTCCCCTTTCGGACGCACAGCGGAGAGAAAAGACTTTTTCGACACGCAGAGCAGCAGCGGCAAATTGCCGCTGCTGTTGTTCATTTACGGATAGATGTCCGCCATATTCCGTCTGACGCTCCTGCAAAGCACCCGCTTTCTTCACCAAAATGCACAAAATTTGAAAATTTTGCCGCAAAGAATTGGCGGCGGCAGGTGCTATCCATATAATAAAAACTCCGACCCGGCCCACACCTGAATCGAGAGCCGGGCAAAACAGAGCATATACGGCAGGCCCCCTGTTCCCTATGGGCGGCCCGCGCCGATACGGTATGGAAAATGGTGGCAAAATGACGAAACAGAGAATGACCCCGACCGCAAAACGAAATCACGGATTTACACTGATGGAAATGCTGATCGTTGTGGCGATCATCGCCGTTCTGGTGGCCGTCGCGATCCCGACCTTCAGTTCACAGCTTCACAAGGCGCGCGTCGCAACCGACTGGGCCAACGTGCGGAGCTATTACGCCCAGCTCCAATATGAGTTCATGGAGACGGGGAAAATTAACAACACATATCTCAATGAATTTGATTTTCTCACGTCTCCCCCCCGGCCGTACTTCTTTTAAGTTAAGTGGGCAGGAAATCACTCTCAAAGAAGGATCTATCGCGGTTCGTTCAGATCCAGTCCGTGGATATGGTGTGCTGTATTACTGTAATGAACTCTACCACCCAGATTGCATATTAACCCTTCCCATGAGCTGACCCCGGCAAGAAAGCAGAAAACCTATTTGACCCCTCCCCCTTTGGCAAGAGAGGCGAACCCGGGCGCTGTACAAGCACAGCGCCCGGGTTTTTGTATCTTTGGCAGCAGATCGAGAGGCTCAGGTAAATGGAATGGCAAAAAAACTGCGAAGATCGGAAGCGCCAGCCATCTGTTGGTTACGATTCTGTCGATCTTATCGGAGGTTGTAAGCTTCTTTCCTTTAGAGGATTTTGTATAGCACTGTCCAATAATGGAAGAGATGTATACATAACGCTCGTTTGTGATAATACTCTCTGTATCATCATCGAATTTATCTTCCAGAGCCTTTACTTCGTAAGACACATCCGGAACACTCTTCATCTGCTCTACGATCTTGTCATCTTTCTCGATAAGCTTGATTGCAAAGAAACGTTTCTGAGCCTCTGCAACAGTTCCTGTCAGCTTATTCTCAACAGATTTGATCGCATCCTCAACATCCTGTGCAAATTCGTGAACCGGAACGGTTTTCTTTTTGCTCTGTGCTGCGCTGATTGCTTTCTCAGCAGCTTTCATAATTCCGGTTCCTTTCAGAGCGGAAATCTCAACTACTTCGCAGCCAAGCTTTTTGCTTAATTTGTCAATGTGGATCTTGTTTCCGGATTTCTGAACCAGGTCCATCATGTTGATAGCCATAACTACCGGAATACCAAGCTCCATGATCTGTGTGGACAGATACAGGTTACGTTCAAGGTTTGTACCATCTACAATGTTGATGATCGCATCTGGCATTTCATTGATCAGGTAATTTCTGGCAACCACTTCCTCAAGTGTGTATGGGGAAAGGGAATAAATACCAGGAAGGTCCATGATGGTTACATCCTTATGACCTTTCAGTTTACCTTCTTTTTTCTCTACTGTTACACCAGGCCAGTTACCAACGAACTGGTTAGAGCCGGTCAGTGC
>ERZ506764.1228-NODE-1228-length-15544-cov-5.416360_pt1 | contig 15544 bp, 11 predicted proteins | sample MGYA00513041_ERZ506764 | MGnify/ENA metagenome assembly ERZ506764
CATTTTGTCCTTGGAGAGGGACTCTAATAACTACTACTTTATAATACGAGGACGTGTACCCATGAAAACGAAAAAGCGCATTCCCCTCATCCTCACCGCGGCGCTGGCGCTGTCTGCCTGTGCGTCGGCGGCGGATTCCGCAACCACAGCCGCACCCGCGGAGACTGCCGCCGCCACACCGGAACCGACGGCGGCACCTGAACCAGTGGGGGAGCTGCACGCCCTTGCCGAAACTGGGCAGAACAAATTCGGCAATGTGATTTGTCAGACCTGTCCCGCCCTTGACGATGAGGGCAACTTTACTGGAACCGTCATTTACAAAACAGACCCTGACGCCAGACAGACAACCGCGCTCTACGAATACAACGATAGCGCGTATAGTACGTTATACCAATTTTTAGCAAACGACACGCTGTACGTCGTCATGTACCGCTATGACAGCGACACCAAGCTGCTTGCCGTTCCGTTGGACGGCGGCGAGGTTTGGGAAATTCCGCTTGGCCCCAACACATGGGGTGCCAAGCTGTATGATGACCGCTATGTCTACTGTATGTCTTACAGCCAAGCGCCGACCTCTCCCACCTGTGGGATGCGCCTTGACCTGAAAACCGGGGCAAGCGAGAAATGGGACATTCCCATCGAAACCTACGATGTACTCGGCGTGGCCGACGGCGGCATTGTCACAAGCCGCATCGTTTCGGACTATCCTATCCCACTCCCGTCCGACGCCGAAATGCTCAGTGCCATCATGCAAAACTCCACCTATGAGTTCGACCTGACGGACCCTGCCACGGGGCGGCCTATCAAAAAGATTTTTGAGTATCCCTGCGACGGCGCACCCGAGGGGGACGGCTATATCACCTACACCTACGCGGGCAAAAACGGAAGCGATTTCTATTTTATCGCCGACCACATGACACCGTCTTACTGGACCGGCTCCTCCGTCCTTTGCATCCACAGTGACGGCACGCAGGAAGATTTGGGGATTATGACGGCGCAAAAGTTTATTCGCCCGATGCACCAAAACGAAGCGCTGCGGTGGTTTATGGTTCCGAACGACGACACTCCCCGCACTTACACGTTCTACGACTTACAGGGCAATGAAATCGGACACAACGCCGCCCCCGCGGGCGTTGACGTGGCCCTTATTATGGAATATCTTTTGGACGACGGCCGTGTTGTGCTGACCCTCGGGGGCGACCCCGCGCATAATTATGCTGCCAATTACGCCACCATCCCCGCCGACGCATTTTTGAACGGGAGTACGGAGTATACGGAGATGGAGTTTGTGGAGTGAGTGTCATTGCCCGGGCGGTTTTTACTGGCCGGAAGCGGGCACGGGTCGTCGGGGACGCCGACCCCTACGGGCTGCCCGTGGGGCTGGCGGCTGCCAGAGGACTGCCCGCCGTGGCCGTTTCCGTTAGCATAAAAAACAAAACCCAGCCCCCGCAATGTTTTCCACATTGCGGGGGCTGGGCTGTTTAAAACTTTAAGACATGAACCGATCCTTCAGGTTCTTGAAGAAGCTCTTGCGCTTCTCGTAGTTCTCGTCCTTCAGGCTGTCCTCAAAGGCCTTCAGGGCTTCGCGCTGGGTGCGATTCAGCTTCTTGGGGATCTCCACGTCCACAATGACGTACTGGTCACCGCGTCCGCGCCCGTTCAGGTACTGGATGCCCTGGCCGCGCAGGCGGAACTTCGTGCCGCTCTGGGTGCCCTCGGGAATCTTCTGGGCGACCTTGCCGTCCACGGTGGGGACCTCAATTTCAGCGCCCAGCACAGCCTGGGAGTAGGTAATGGGCACGCGGACGTACACATCGTAGCCGTCGCGCTCAAACACGGCGTCGGGCTTGACCGTCACATGGACGATCACGTCGCCCGCGGGGCCGCCGTTCGTACCGGCGTCGCCCTGGCCGCGCAGCGCAATGTTCTGGTCGTCGTCGATACCCGCGGGGATCTTGACCTCCAGCGTCTTGCGGGCACTGGTCTTGCCGGTGCCGCGGCAGGTCTTGCAGGGGTTCTTGATGATGGTACCGCGGCCGCCGCAGTGCGGGCAGGGCTGCTGGCTCTGCATCACACCAAACGGCGTGCGCTGCTGGGTCACGACATAGCCGCGGCCACCGCACTCGGTACAGGTCTCAGGGCTGGAGCCGGGCGCACAGCCGTTGCCGCCGCAGTCCGGGCAGGTCTGCTGACGGTTCAGCGTGACCTTTTTGGCGCAGCCGTGGGCGGCCTCCTCAAAGGTCAAGATCACATTGGCCTGAATGTCATGGCCCTTGCGCGGCGCGTTGGGGTTGGAGCGGGTCGAGCCGCCGAAGCCGCCAAAGCCGCCGCCGAAAATATCGCCGAAGATGTCGCCCAGATCGACGCTGCCGGTGCCGCCGAAGCCGCCAAAGCCGCCACCGTAGCTGCCGCCGGGCTGGCCGGCCCCATAGTTGGGATCGACCCCAGCGAATCCGAACTGGTCATAGCGCTTGCGCTTGTTCGGGTCGGAAAGAACATCGTTGGCCTCATTGACCTCCTTGAACTTTTCCTCGGCGTCCTTGTCGCCGGGGTTCAGGTCGGGGTGGTACTTTTTGGCCAGCTTGCGGTAGGCGCTTTTGATCTCGGCATCGGTGGCGTTTTTGCCGATCCCCAGCACCTCGTAGTAATCACGTTTTTCTGCCATAGAATCTATCCCCTCTATTTATGGGTTGTGAAAAGGCTTCCCCTTGAGGGGAAGCTCAGACTGTCGAAAAACTCCTGTAGGGGCGAGCATTGCTCGCCAGTGCCCGTATGCCTTGTAAGAAAGCCATCTCGGAAAGCGCGTTGCTGCGCCAAGCTGGCGGGCGACCAATGGTCGCCCCTACATTCTCTATATGGCAAAGCCGATGTTTTTCGACACGCTGGGCTTCCCCTTGAGGGGAAGCTGTCCGCGGAGCGGACTGATGAGGTGAGACCTGCCGGATATTGCCCGCAAACAGGCAATCCCGGCAGCTTGGCCCTCATCCGGCCTTGCTGCGCACGGCCACCTTCCCCCGCGGGGGGAAGGCTTTATTTTAACTTTCTCTATAACCCCCAAGGGCCGCCGCCGGGTTTGCCCAGCGGCGGCCTTATTATGGGTTTGTTACAGCTTAGACCTCGTGGAAGTCGGCGTCAACGGCGCCGTCGTCCTTCGGCTGCGCACCGGCATCGGGGCCGGGCTGTGCACCGGGCTGCTGGCCCTGTGCCTGGGCGGCCTGCTGGTAGACCTTCTCGCTGATGGCGTAGAAGGCCTTCTGCAGGTCATCCTGCTTTGCCTTGATGTCATCAACGCTGCCGGACTTCAGGGCTTCCTTCAGGGCAGACAGCTTGGTCTCGACTTCGCTCTTTTCCTCGGCGGAAACCTTGTCGCCGAACTCGCCCAGTGCCTTCTCGGTCTGGAACACCATCTGGTCGGCGTTGTTGCGCACATCGACTTCCTCGCGGCGCTTCTTATCCTCGGCGGCATACTGCTCGGCGTCCTTGACAGCCTTGTCGATGTCGTCCTTGCTCATGTTGGTGGAAGCAGTGATCGTGATGCTCTGCTCCTTGCCGGTGCCCAGGTCCTTCGCGCTGACGTGAACGATACCGTTGGCATCAATATCGAAGGTGACCTCGATCTGCGGCACACCGCGGGGAGCCGGAGCGATGCCGTCCAGATGGAAGGTTCCCAGGCTCTTGTTATCGCGGGCAAACTCACGCTCGCCCTGCAGGACGTTGACCTCAACGCTGGGCTGGTTATCAGCCGCAGTGGAGAAGATCTGGCTCTTCTTGGTGGGGATGGTGGTGTTGCGGTCAATGATCTTGGTGCAGACGCCGCCCAGAGTCTCAATGCCCAGGCTCAGCGGGGTAACGTCGAGCAGCAGCAGACCCTTGACGTCGCCCTGCAGAACGCCGCCCTGGATGGCAGCACCGACAGCAACGCACTCATCGGGGTTGATGCCCTTGAACGGCTCGCAGCCCAGTTCCTTCTTGACAGCGTCGTAGACGGCAGGGATACGGGTGGAGCCGCCGACCATCAGGACTTTGGCCAGGTCGGAAGCCTTCAGGCCGGCATCGGCCAGAGCCTTGCGGACGGGGGTCATCGTGCGCTCGACCAGATCAGCGGTCAGCTCATTGAACTTAGCGCGGGTCAGCGTCATGTCCAGATGCTTGGGGCCGTTGGCGTCCGCGGTGATGAAGGGCAGGTTGATGTTGGTCGTGGTCGCGCTGGACAGCTCGATCTTGGCCTTCTCGGCAGCCTCCTTCAGGCGCTGGGCAGCCATCTTATCCTTGCGCAGGTCGATGTTGTTCTCGCGCTGGAAGTCCTCGGCCATCCAGTCGATGATGCGCTGGTCGAAGTCATCGCCGCCCAGGTGGGTATCACCGTTGGTAGCCAGAACTTCGGTAACGCCGTCGCCCATCTCGATGATGGAGACATCGAACGTACCGCCGCCAAGGTCGTAGACCATGATCTTCTGGTCGGCTTCCTTATCGATGCCGTAAGCCAGAGAAGCAGCCGTAGGCTCGTTGATGATACGCTTGACGTTCAGACCGGCGATGGTACCGGCGTTCTTGGTGGCCTGACGCTGGCTGTCGTTGAAGTAGGCGGGGACGGTGATGACGGCCTCGGTGACAGGCTCGCCCAGATAAGCCTCGGCGTCAGCCTTCAGCTTGGAGAGGATCATAGCGCTGATCTCCTCGGGGGTGTAGTCCTTGCCGCCGGCATGGACCTTTTCAGCCGTGCCCATCTTACGCTTGATGGAAGAAATCGTGTTCTCGGGGTTGGTGATGGCCTGGCGCTTTGCGACCTGGCCGACCAGACGCTCGCCGGTCTTGGTGAAGCCGACGACAGACGGGGTGGTGCGGGCGCCTTCGGCGTTCGCGATGACGACGGGCTCGCCGCCTTCCATAACGGCGACGCAGCTGTTGGTAGTGCCTAAGTCAATACCGATGATCTTGCTCATAAATAAAACTCCCTTCAAATTTGCTTTGAATGCAGTGAATGTCAATTTATATGGAAACGAATCGTTTGATTCGGTTCGACATTATTCCGCGACGACGACCATCGCGTGGCGGATGATCTTGTCACCGATCTTGTAGCCCTTCTGGAAAACCTGCACGACGCTGCCGCTCTCCTGCCCTTCGGCGGCGGGGACCTGCTGGACGGCGTTCATGAAGTTGGGGTCAAACGGCTGGTTCAACGCCTCGATCTCGGTGATGTGCAGCGTTTCCAGAGCCTTGGCGGCCTTGTCCAGCGTCATCGTGACGCCCTTCTTGTAGTTCTCGTCCGCGCAGGCGGCGTTGGCGGCCATGTCCAGCGTGTCCAGGATGCCCAGGATCTGGGTCACAGCGTGGGACACACCGTCGTTGAACTTCTGGTCAGCCTCGCGCTGGGAGCGCTTGCGGTAGTTGTCATACTCGGCAGCGGTGCGGAGCAGCTGGTTCTTGAGGTCGGCGTTTTTCTTTTCCTCCGCCTCCAGCTTGGCCTGCAGGGCCGCGGTCTCGTGGTGGTGATGCTTGCAGTCGTGCTTGCCTTCGTTCTTTTCCTCGGTCTGGGGGGCCTCTTTTTCAGGGGCCTCCTGTGCGGAGGTCTCGGGCTTTTCAGCAGCCGCTTCCGTCTCCGGGGCGGTCTGTTTCTTTTCTTCTTGGCTCATTGCGGGTCTCTCCTTCTTCGTTTATTGGCCCTGCCCGGCCATGCTCTGCCCCATTCTGGCGGCAAAGTAGTCCAGGATCGGCAGCAGCCGCTCGTACTCCATGCGGGTGGAGCCGATCAGTGCGACGGAGCCTGTCAGCCCGCCGCCGGCTAAGTACCGCTTGCTGACGATGCAGGCACCCGGCATCGCAGGGTCAAGGTCGCAGCCCAGCGTTGCGGTGATCTTGTTGCCTTCGGGGCGGATGAGCTCCGTCGCGGCCTCATTGTCGGAGAAGATCTCCAACAGCGTGCCGAGGTTCTGGCGGACGTCCGCCATCTTTGCCAGATACTGCGCGCCCTCCAAGCAGGCCTGCGGGCCGGTGGTGACGAGCGCCTGTGCCGCCATGATGACGGGGGCCAGCCGCTGCCCTGCGGCCAGCACCATGCTGGCCATGAGCATCGGGCTTAAATCCTGCGGGGCGACGAAAGTCAGCCCGCGGTTGAGCAGCTGTGCCAGGTTGGCGGCATCGTCCCGGGTTAGACCGGTGTCAACGCGGGCCACGCGGGTCCGCACGCCGCCCGCGCTGGTCACGGCCAGCACTGCGGCGCTGTAGCGGCCCACCTGCACGACCTCAAAATGGGCAATGCAGAGATCCGGCGCCTGCGGTGTGGTAGCGGCAGCCGCGCAGCCTGTCATATCGGCCAGGCAGCGGGTCGCGGCGGGCACGAGCTTTTCCGGCTCGGCATCCATGGCGGCGAACAAATCGTCAATGCGGCGGCGGTCCTTCTCCGGCAGGGTGCCGGACTTTGGCGCGTCGATCAGATGATCGAGGTAGTAGCGGTAGCCCTGGGCGCTGGGCACGCGGCCCGCGCTGGTGTGGGGCTGTTCCAGCAGACCCAGCTTGGTCAGGGCAGCCATCTCATTGCGCAGCGTTGCGCTGGACAGTGCCATGTCAAAGTAGTTTGCCAAAAGACCCGAGCCGACAGGCTCACCGTCGTTGGCATACAGGGCAACAATAGCTTCCAGTATACGCTGCTTGCGCGCATCCATGGCCATGCTGCTCATCTCCTTTGGTTTGCTTTTGTTGGTTTGTTTAGCACTCTTTATCTCCGAGTGCTAAGTTTATTATATCCCCGTTTTGCAAACTGTCAAGGGTTTTTCCGAATTTTTTGTAAGTTTAACAGTTTCGTCACAATCGGATTGGGCAGTTTCCCTATTATTATATATGTAGGGGCCGGGCATGCCCGGCCCGCAGCCTTGCACAAGCAGCCCATTCACGGGCCATTACGTCAACCCCCGGGCCGGGCATGCCCGGCCCCTACGCTGCCATGCTTTTCACTCCTCCATCCACCGCGCCAGAAACTCTGCGGCGGTGGCGGCGGCGCGGACGGTCTCGGCGTTGGGCACGGCCTCGCGCAGGGTGCCGTGCAGCAGCACGCCGCCTTCGATGTCACCGTGTACCAGGATCGGCGCGGCGCACAGCAGGTACCGGCTGCCCAGCAGCTCCCGCTCCGCGGCGGACGCCGGGGCCGTGTAGAGCTTGCGCCGGGTCAGCAGCGGCTCGATCTCGGGCGGGAGCGGTGCGCCGAGCAGCTCGCCCTTGCCCGCTCCAGCGGCGGCGACGATATGCTCCCGGTCACAGACGGCCACGGCGCAGCGCAGCCGCCGGGCCAGCACGTCCGCATAGACGGCGGCAGGCTCGCCAAGCTCGGCCAGCGGCGAATACTTTTTAAATATGACCTCGCCGTTGCCGTCCGTGTAAATTTCGAGTGAATCTCCGGTGCGGATGCGCTGCGTTTTCCGAATCTCCTTCGGGATGACCACCCGGCCCAATTCGTCGATACGGCGCACGATTCCGGTTTCTCTCATACAAAATCCCCCCTGGTTTTTTCTGGTAGTATCTGCGGGGGTGCCTATAAATATGTAAGGAGTTTGGTTATGGAACTATTGCAGACAACGCTTTGCTATCTCGAAAAGGACGGTGCGTACCTGATGCTGCACCGCGTCAAAAAGAAAAACGACGTCAACCACGACAAGTGGGTCGGCGTCGGCGGCAAGTTTGAACCGGGTGAGGACGCGCCGGCCTGCGCCCTGCGCGAGGTGCGCGAGGAGACCGGCCTGACGATGCACGCGCCGGTTTACCGCGGCATCGTGGATTTTTTCTGTGACCCATGGCCCGCCGAACGGATGCACCTGTACACCTGCACGGATTTTTCCGGCGTGATGACCGACTGCGACGAGGGGTGCTTAGAGTGGGTGGACAAGGCCGCCGTGCAGGATCTTCCGATCTGGCAGGGAGACAAGATATTTTTCAAGCTGCTGGCGGAGGACGCACCGTTTTTCCATTTAGAGCTGACCTATGACGGGGATGTGCTGGTAAAGGCGGTGCTGGATGGGGTAAGCTTGGCGCTGTGATAAACGGGCAGCGGCGGCATGAGGGCATGCCGCCCTACAGGCAGATGGTATACCTGCTACTATGGCAAACGGCCCCGCGGGTCGTCGGGGACGCCGACCCCTACCGTGCGGCAAAAAAAAGAGCGTGTGCTTTTCTGTGCACACGCTCTTTTCTTATGTCTCAATACGTCGTGATCGTCGTCCCAACGAAATAATGCGTCAGAATATCCTGATAGCCCCAGCCGTTGCGGGCGTAGCCGATAGCGCCCCACTGGCTCATGCCGCAGCCGTGGCCGTAGCCGTAGACATCAAAGATAAAGCAGTCCAGATCGGCGTTGTAGCTGACCGTGAAACACTGGCTGCGCAGGCTGCGCCCGTCAACGCTCTGGCGGGCCAGCAGATTCTCGCGGAACCAGCGCCCGCTGACGGTGCCGACGCCCGCGTCCGGGCCGACCTGGATCTTGGCGACCCAGCCGTACTGGTTGGCGGACTGGATCGTGAACCAGCTGTTGGGGTCCACGCCGGACAGGTCAATGTCCATCACATCGCGGATGCGGTCCTGCAGCGTCTGGCGGGAGAAGCGGGCCGTGCCGCTGGAATTGCCGTTCGTGTTCCAGTGGCTGGACACGCTCTGGTCATACGGGCTGTCCACGGCCTGCAGCCAGGCGCGGTCATTGCCCCAGACCTCGGCAGCGGAGGCCGTGCCGGTGCTGGCCGACGCAAAGTACGGCGTGAAGCAGACCTGCCCGTTGTAGGTAACCAGCACATGGGCGACCTCCTGCGCGGCGGCCAGCGCGGCAGCGCCCGGCTCGGCACCCAGCACCGACGGGTAGCCCGACTGGCTGATGATCCAGCAGTGGGTCGCCACGCACTGAGCCTTGTAGGCTTCGGCTGGTGCGTTGGGGCCCAGCTCGTTCTGGGCCACCATGGCCAGGCACTGCACCAGATCCATCGTCTGGGCCGTGCCGTTCATCGTCACGTTGATGGTCTCCCCTGTGCCACTGTTGTCGGGTTGAGGAGCCTCGGTGGGGGCGGCTGTCGGCTCGGGCGTCGTCTCACCGGAGACGGCGGAATCCGCCGGGGGCTCGGTGGGCGCAGGCGTGGCGCTGGTCTTGATCTGATCCACCGTCACGGTCTGCTCGGGCAGACTGCCCTCGGCGCCCTTGTTCAGGTCGGCCTCCGCGGCGGAGGTCGAGCCGGCCACGTCGGTCAGGCCCGCCAGCAGCTTGTCGGTGCTGGCCAGCAGGCTGTCCGTGATGGCCTGCAGGTCGTCCGCGCGCTGGGTCAGGTCCGCCGTGTCCGCGGCGGTGTCGCTGCCCGTGCCGCCGTTCTTGCGGGCGGCCTGGGCGGCGGTGCTCTGCTGGGCGTAGCGGTCCACACTGGCCTGCACCAGCGTGCTGACCGTCGGCATCGGCTGGCCCTTGCGCTCATACTGGGCTGCCGTCAGCAGCGGCTCCTCCGCTGCCGCGATGGCCGAGGTGTTTAAAAGCTCTGCCTCTCCCTCGCGGATCAGCCGCCCCGTGATGCAGAGCAGCACGCCGCTCTCGTCACTGTGGGTCGTCACGGTCAGGAAGCGGGAGTCGTCACCCACGTCAACGCCGGTGTCGAACAGGCTGCGGGCCTGAATGCCAGCGACGAAGGTCAGGTAGTCGTAATAGCTCGACAGGTCGGTACTGCCGTACAGGTCAAATGCGCCCGCGCCCTGCTCGGACGGGTCAAAATAGTAGACCGCGATGGCCTTGAAGCGGTAGACACCGCCCGCCGTGTACAGCGTGAAGCCGCTGTTCTGCTTGAGCGTATCCTCGTCGGCCAGCGCCTTGTAGTCGCTGCCCGTGCATTCCACCACGGTGTTGCCGGGGGTGGCGGCGTCCAGTGCGCTGGGCGTGGCAAAGCGGACGATGGACGGTGCCTCGCCGCTCTCGGGCGTTTCCGGGTCGGGCGTGTCGGCGGCGTAAACCAGTGCGCCGTTCAGCCCGGGCCAGCCCAGATAGCCGACGACGCCGGGGCGGCGCTCCAGCGCCTTGCCCAGGTAGTTCTCGGCAGTCGTATCGTAGAGCGTCGTGCCGTAGCTTTTGGCCGCGGGGCGTGCGCCCAGATCACAGCGCAGGAACAGCCACAGCGCCCCGCCGCCCAGCACAAGCACCAGCGCCAGCACGACAAGCCCCAGAATAACGGTGCGTCTGCGGCGGCGCTCGCTCTTTTCAATGATCTCAAGGCTGCGGTTCTTGATGCTGGGCTGCACCGGCCCGCTCTCGGGCTTTTCGGCCTTGCGGCGGCGCTTTTTGTCGGTTTTCTGCGCGGCCTTTTCTGCGGCGGCCTCCTCAACGGCGCTGGCGTCAAACAGCTGGGTCGCAGCGCGGGTAAAGTCCTCAACGCTGGCGCTCTTGCCCGCGGCCTCGGCGGCGTCATCGGCAGCCTGCGCGGCGGCGATGGCGGCGGGGTCAAGATCCGCGGAGAAGTCGGGGATGTCATCGTCCAGCACCGACGGTGCGGGGGCACGGCCCTGCGGGACGTCGGGCAGAGGTGCTTCGTCCGCCGGGGCGGGCGGCTCCACGGGCCGGGCACGGCGGATGCGGGCGTGCCGCGGCGCTTCCGGTCCGGACGTCCGGGCCGGCTCCGGGGCCGCCGTCTGCGCGTCCGCGTCCGTTTCAAAGCGGATGACGCCTGTCGGCTCGGAGACCTCGGGCGTCGTCGCGGCGGCGTCGCGGCGGTGCAGCGTGCGGTGCGGGGCCGCGGGGTCGGGCACGGCAGACTGCTCCGGCTGCGGGAAGCTCGGCGGGCTGACCGGCGCGGGCCGGTCAAAATCGAGCATCGGCTCAAAATCGGCGGTATGGTCGGCGTCCCGCGTGGGCGGCGTGCGGCGGCGCAGCGAGAACCGCACCGTGTTGCCGCGGCTCCGGGCGGCCTCCGACACAACGAGCAGCGGCCTGTCATGGCCGGGGCGGAACGTGATGCAGGAATCTGTCAGCTGCAGGCCGAACAAACGGCGGCGCAGCAGGTCCAAAATCTGGTTGCCGATGAAGGTATCGTTCATATCGGGCGGCAGGGCGCAGGCCACCGCGCCGCGGCGGTCACACACCAGCACAAAGGGGCACTGCCCGACGCTGGCGGGCATGTAGGCGGCAGCGTAATCCGCGCCCGTGACCTGCAGCGCGGCCAGCGCACGGCCCGCTGCGGCCTGCACAATGTCGCCGGGGAAGCGCCGGAGCAGCTGCTCCGGCACGGTGATGCGGCGGGATTTCTGCGGGTCGGCGTAGCTCTCGGTGCCAAAGTCAAAGACGGCCTCGCTGTGGGGCAGCGGCTGCAAAAGGCTGCCCAGCAGGCGGCCCGTCGGCTCGTCCACGGCAACCAGCAGCTTGCGTTTTTCCAGCAGAGCGTCCAGCGTGGCCTGGGCCAGGCTTGTCTCCCCCTCTGCAAAGACATCGTCTCCGAATTTGGCGCGCAGCCGCGCGGCCCATTTATCGCAGTATTGCTCCGCCATGGCGCGGTTAGGGGCGCTGACCTGCACACAGATGGCAAACTCGCCGTCCCGTTCCAGCAGACGCAGGCCGGGGCAGCCATCATCCCGGATGCCCCGCAGCACGGAGGATACCTCCGCGCCCGTGGGCCCGAAAACACGCAGGATTTTCAGTTGAGTGTTGACCATGGTGGAACCTTTCTTGTGTTGAATTGCCTTCCCCCCTGGGGGGAAGGTGTCTGCGGCCCCGCCCGCAGACGAATGAGGGGCAACCTTGCCACAACCACCCGTAAACAGGCGGTCCCGGGAGCTTTCACCTCATCCGCCGCTGCGGCGGCACCTTCCCCTCAAGGGGAAGGCTTGGGGCTTTATATATCCAGTTCTCTGTCCGCCGTCTCCGGCGTGAAACGCACGCTGTCCGGTACATCGAGGCCCAGCGCCATGCGACGGAGCATATCCAGCGCGTACAGGGCGGCGCGGGTGCGGATGATCTGGCGGTCCTGATAGCCGCCCAGAGTCAGGCGCATTAAATACCCCGTGTCCGTGCGGGTGTCGGCACCGGCCAGATAGACCGTACCCACCGGCTTGCCGGGCAGTGCGCCGCCGGGTCCGGCCAGTCCCGTGATGCCAACGGCCAGCTCTGCACCGGATTCCCGGGCAGCGCCAAAGGCCATGGCTGCGGCCACGGGGCCGGACACGACGTTGTACTTTTCAATGACAGCCGCATCCACACCCAGCAGCTTTTGCTTGGCGGCCTCGGCGTAGGTGACAAAGCCGTAGCCGAACACCTCGCTGGAGCCGGGCACGTTCGTCAGCCGCTCGGCGATCATGCCGCCGGTGCAGCTCTCCGCCGCCGCGGCGTGCAAGCCGCGCTCCCGCAAAGCGCGCACCACCGTGTATTCCAGCGCGGGCACGTCCACATCGTAGGCGGCTGCGCCGAGAATCTCTTTAAACTCCGCAATGCGGGCATTGCAGGCGGCCTCGGCGGCCTGCTCGGTGGCCTCGCGGGCCGTCACGCGGATCTCACACTCGCCGGTCTTGCAGTAGATGGCGGCGGTGGGGTTCGCGGCTTCAAACAGCGGCGCAACCTTGCTGGCAATGGCGCTCTCGCCGCCCAGCACCCGCAGCGTGCGGCTGTGGATCGTGCAGTTTTGCCGTTTCAGCAGAATCGGGCGGACCTGTTCGGTCCACATGGCCTTCATCTCCCGCGGGACGCCGGGCATCAGCGCGGCACAGTGGCCGTCGGCGTCCTCAAACCACGCGCCGGGGGCCGTGCCGTGGTCGTTGATGAGCTTGTGGCCCACCGTCGGGCACATGGCCTGCTTGCGGTTGTTCGGCGTGGGGCGTCTGTTTGTCCGGGCGAAAAAGTCGATGACCTTCTGCCACTCGCCCTCGTCAAAGGCCAGCGTATCGCCGAACGCCTCGGCCACGGTCTCCTTCGTCAGATCGTCCTCGGTGGGGCCGAGACCGCCCGAAAAGACGAGCAGGTCGCTGCGGCTTTTCGCCTGCAAAACCAGCTCCTTCAGGCGGGCGGGGTTATCGCCGATGACATGCTGGTGCATCACGCTGATACCGAGCTCGGCCAGCTCGCGGCTTAAAAACTGCGCGTTGGTGTTCAGGATGTCGCCCAGCAGAAGCTCCGTGCCTACGCAGATAATTTCAGCAGTCACAGCAGCTCGTCATCTCCCATGCGGATATAGATTTTCTCGACGTTCTCGGCGGCCTCGGCTTCCAGCGCGGCCAGGCCGGGCATAGCGGCCTCGGCGGCCAAGATCTCGTCCAGCGTCGGGTTCGTCTTGGGGTGCGGCGGAGTAAAGATCGTGCAGCAGTCCTCATACGGCTCGATGGACGTCTCAAATGTACCGATCTTACGCGAAATATTGATGATCTCGATCTTGTCCATGCCGATGCAGGGGCGCAGCACGGGCAGGTCCTGCGCCTGGTCTGTGCAGGCCAGCGCGGCCATGGTCTGGCTGGCGACCTGCGCCAGGCTCTCGCCGGTGATGAGGGCCTGCAGCTCGAGCTTTTTCGCCACCTGATTGGCAATGCGCAGCATGCTGCGGCGCATCAGAACCGTGAACAGCACGTCGGGCGCGTTGTCACGGATATACTCCTGCGGCTTCGTGTAGGGCACGACGAACAGCGTGCAGTTGCCGGTGTACTCGACCAGCTCGCGGGCCAGATCGCGCACTTTCAGCTTGGCGCGCAGGCTCGTGTACGGCGGGCTGGCAAAGTGGATGTGGTGCAGCGCCAGACCGCGGCGGGCCATGCACCATGCGGCGACGGGGCTGTCGATGCCGCCGGACAGCAGGTTCAGCGCGCGCCCGCTCGTGCCGACGGGCAGACCGCCCGCGGCCTCGACCTTGGGGCCGTGGACATAGGCGGCGTAGTCGCGAATTTCCACCATGATCTCCAGCTGCGGGTTATGCACGTCGACGCGCAGATGATGGTGCTTGTCCAGCAGGTAGGCACCCAGCTCGCGGCAGATCTCGGGGCTCTTCATCGGGTAGGTCTTGTCGGCACGCTTGGCCTCGACCTTGAAGGTGCGGATGCCGCGCAGCGTCTCGCCGAGATACGCCTCGGCGGTCTCGCATATTGCGGCAAAGTCCTTCGGGCACTCGACGGCGCGGCTCAGCTTCACGATGCCGAACACATGGGACACGCGGCGGAACGCCTCGTCCATGTCGAGGCCGTCCTCCTTCGGCTCGATGAAAACGGTGCTCTGGGCCTGATAGACCTTGAACTTGCCCAGCGGCTCCAGCCGCCAGCGGATGGTCTTGGCCAGCCGCGCCTCAAACTTGCCGCGGTTCAGGCCCTTCAGCGTCATTTCGCCCTGATAGGCGAGGATGAGTTCTTTCATAGGAATATTCCTTTCCATATAAATCCTTGGCTTCCCCCCTGGGGGAAGCTGCCGCCGCAGCGGCTGATGAGGGAAAAGTTTACTGCGGCAACCCGTTCACGGGTCACACCAGCAAGGCCGCCCCTCATCCGGCTGTGGTCGGGGCCACAGCCACCTTCCCCCAAGGGGGGGAAGGCATCACAGCTTTAAATATGCTGCAGCTCCTTCAGCCCGTCCCGCAGCCCCGCCAGCAGCGCGTCCACGTCATCGGCGGTGTTATCGGCGCAGAAGCTCACGCGCAGGGCGGTGCGGACGGTCAGGTCGGCGCAGCCCATGGCCAGCAGGGTGTGGCTCGGCTCGCCCTTGTCGCAGGCAGAGCCGCCCGAGACATAGACCGCGCGGGTGTTCAGGTAGTTGATGAAGGTCTGGCTGTTGATGCAGCCGGTGGAGAAATTCACGATCTCCCCCACCGCGTCGTCGGGCGAATTGAGCGTGATGCCGTCCAATTCTTCAAGCCCCGCGCGCAGCTGCCGATTCAGCGCGGCAATGTGTGCAATGCGGGGGCGCAGCTTCTGCTGGCCCTGCGCGGCGGCCACGCCGAGACCCACAATGTAGGGCGTGTTCTCGGTGCCGGGGCGCAGGCCGCGCTCCTGATGGCCGCCGAGATAGGGCGGTTTGAGCGTCTGGCGCTGGCTGTCCCGGATGAACAGTGCGCCGACGCCCTTGGGCGCGTGAACCTTGTGGCCGGAGACGGAGAGCGTATCGACCTCGCGCCATTTCTGCAGGTCGATAGGCATGCGCAGCCACGCCTGCACGGCGTCCACATGGAAGTGGGTGCGGCTGTTGCGCGCCTTGATGCCCTTGCCCAGCGCCGCGATGTCCTGCACGGCGCCGGTCTCGTTGTTGACGGCCATGCAGGCGGCCAGCACCGTGTTTTTGTCGATCTCGGCCAGGAATTTCTGCGTGTCAATGCGTCCGTCCGCCCCGGGCATGACCTCGACGACGGTGAAGCCCTCGTCCTTCAACGCGCGGATGGGGCGCTGCACGCTGGGGTGTTCAAAACCCGTGACGACGATTTTATTGCCCCAGTGCTTACGCGGGCGGGCCGCGCCGGTCACGGCCATGTTGTTGCCCTCACTGCCGCAGGCCGTGAAGTAGATTTCATCGCTGCGGCAGTGCAGCGTTTTGGCCACGCGGGCGCGGGCCGCGGCAATGGCATCCTGCGCGGCAACGGCGGGGTCA
>ERZ506764.1257-NODE-1257-length-15308-cov-6.707926_pt1 | contig 15308 bp, 12 predicted proteins | sample MGYA00513041_ERZ506764 | MGnify/ENA metagenome assembly ERZ506764
CATGAAGAAAACAGTAAAAAAACTAATGGTAACACTTGCTCTTGCATTAATGGTAACAGCATTTTGTGGAAGTGGAGTTCAGGCAAAACAGAAATCGCAAAAATTGAAAGTTGATAACATATATGCAGATTATAATAAGTATGTAAAAGGACGATGCAATCTTAAAAAATACAGACTTGTCATCAAGCAGGGCTCGAAAGTTCTTCACAACAAGACACATTACAGAAAAAGCTTTTCAGTGAAAATAGGAACCCGGAACCAAGGAGATAAAATTACAGTGAAGATAAGAAAATCCCGTAAGAAATACGCATCAGTTACCAAACAGGTTAAACAGACATTGTGGTGGCAGAAAGATGGCTACAAATCAGAAAAAGCAGTTGTAAAAGCCTACAAGACCAACGACAGAAAAATAAAGGTTCACTGTAAGGCAGGCTATAGGCTGAATGTGGACATTACAGGAAACAATGGCAAAAGTCAAAATAAAAGCAACATTCAAAAGACAAAGACAATAAATGTTGCTTCAGGTATAGATTCAATTAAGAAAGTTACGCTTACATTATACAGTAACAAAAACAAAAAAAAGCTCAGTTCAAATGGTATTACACCTGATGATGTCAAAAGTGATACCGGCAAGAACAAACCAGGTGTAAAAAAGGACAATAATAGTTCAGACACAAAAAAAGACGATACATCATCGGTTTTAACTGTTAATAAATTTTTAAGCAATAACAAGGGAAAAGATATTTACCGGTTAAATGATTATACGATATATGATGGTGAGAGATACGATGGGGCAGGTTATTATGGCATTGTTATTAATTATCTATATAATGACATAGACTGGTACAGCAAAAAGGAATATGATGAAATCATAGGAGAAGCTAAAAGAATTGTAGAGGAAGCCGGGGTATCAGATGACATGACAGATCAGGAAAAGGCATGGCGAATTGGAAGAACTGTTATATACAACATAGATTATGTTGTGGGTTGTAACATATATAAAATCCACGATGCAATGTTTAAGAAAGAAACAGTGTGTGCAGGATATTCAACAACATATGCGTTTCTTTGCAGATATGTTGGAATAGATTGCGATTATGTAAGAAGTGAAACACATGCATGGAATCTGGTAAAGCTTGGTGATTATTATTATGTGACCGATTTGACGGGAGCTTACTTTGAAAAAAATATTTTAACAAGTGATGGTGTTGGAGAGTTCTTTAAAGAAAGAAATTATTCAAACAGCATGAATGAAATATGGCCATGTTATAAGACGGAGCAATACACAAAAACACATCCTGTGTCTGAAATAGATTATTTTACACGTTGTAAAAATGAAGGAACAAGTTATCTTAGTGAGAAGGAACTTTACAATCTGTTTCATTAACAGTTAAATAAACTTATTGATTAAAAAACACAATTCATACATTTTTGTATGGGTTGTGTTTTTTTTATACAAATTTAGGGAAAGGAGTAGAAACAAAAGGTTTAAGAAAATTTCAAAAAACAATATCAGGAGGAAAAAGAAAATGAAAAGAAGGGGTAAGAAGATTATCTCAATGGTGTTGGCAGTAATAATGGCACTGTCAATGTTTAATTATTCAGGATTTCCGGAAAAAACGGTTGAAGCCGCAGGAAGCTTTCCGGTATCGGGAGTCCACAAGGGAACACTTACACATGGAAATTACATGAGACTTTCAGGTCTTAAGGCATCAACCGGGGCAACCGTTATAGAGGCTGATGACATGACAAGCGGCGGAGCAAGAAGAACAAGTTTTTGTCTTTCGCCGGGAGTATCTGAAACAGGAAAGGAAAATGCATACACATCTGCTGATTATACATCAGGATATGGTATCAAATACTATAAGGCATTAATAGGCTTTTATTATGACTATGTGAATGAATACCGTACCAATGCGGCAAGGTTTGCAGCGCAGCTCTTTGTGTGGAGAACGGTTATTCTTGAACGAAACCATTCAGGAAACTTCTCGGCATCGGCATACGATGGAAACGGATTCAGGGATGGATTTGTTTCATCAATGAAGAGTCTTGTCGGCTATGATGATGCAACAGCAGAAAAGGTATATGACAGGGTATTTAGTTACATAAAGGAAGGTGCAAAGGGAACATACAACAACAAGATTGGAATGCTTAAGTGGACGGCAAATGCATCACAGACAATGCTTACCGGAAACGTGTATTCAGACAAGACTGTAAAGATTAAGATTGATAAGGATCTGGATCAGAGCGGTACGGGCATATCTCTTGCCGGAACACAGTATGGGATTTACGAGGACAGTGAGGATGGCACAAAGGTTGGAACCTTTACACTTAATAAGCATGGTGTGGATACAATACTGCTTAAAAAGGATGGTACCTACGATGAAAAAAACACCTATTACATTAAGGAGACAAAAAATGTTGCAGGAACAACATCCAGCAAAAACAACAAACCGGTTAAGTTTGAAATTGACTGGGGAAAAATAAAGGATGGAGCAAGTGGTGGAACGTTATCCATTAATAAGTCAGGAATAAATGGAACAAAGTACTCATGGGTATATGTTGCCGCAGGGTTTGCGACCTTATGTAAAAACCAGTTAACGGATAAGGTTCCACACATAAGCGTTGATGTGGAAAAGAAGGAAGACGGTACCGGAAAGAATCTTTCAGGTGCAGAGTTTACCATAAAGGCATATAACTCAAAAACCGGAAAGTATGACACAAAGGTAACTACTGAAACAAATCTGGGACACGCTGTAACAAATCCAATCATAACCGGCAGTGACGGTAAGGCAAAATCGGCAGAACTTTATTACACATCGGATAACCTTGGCAAGTTTAAGATTACCGAGACGAAGGCTCCCGCAAATCATGTAAACAGTGGTGCCGAAAAGCTGTTTACAATCAAGTCAGGAAACGGAGTTACGGATGACAGTCAGACATTAAAGTACAGTGTTACCAATAGCACAATACCACAGGATTATCAGGTATGGCTTAAAAAACTTGACAATGAAACAGGTACACCAATTTATGATGCAAAGTTTACAATATCGGTTTATAAGAACAAAGTAGATGGTAAGTATTATAAGCTTGGAACCGTTGATGACGGAACACCCAAGTATGATATGTACTGGGCCGAAACAAAGAAAATAGTTCAGAAAACAGAAAACGGTGAACTAACAAACACGTATAAAACTGATTATTTAAAACCGGGACGTACATATAAGATAGTGGAAACAAAACGTCCGTCAGGATATGCATCAAATGGCGGTTACTGGGGCTTCGGTCCGGGTGCAGGGGAACTGCTTAAAACCCTCGCCGATTATGACAAAAACAAAATGAACATGATCATAGTGTTTAACTTAAACAGTGACGGAACGATTGAAATGCTGAGCAGCCGTGGAGATGTTGAAAAGAAGCAGAAGTACACGGATGCAATTGAGGTAAATAATAGTCAGGCATCAGGTGAAGTTACGGTTGTAAAGGAAAATGACGTAACAGGAGCAAAGCTTCAGGGTGCAGGCTTCGAGCTTTGGGAAGTTTCAAAGGCAAATTATGATAAGAATGGTTACATACCAGGTGCGGAAAATGGAGACAAACTGACGGCAACAGGTGAAACTGATGAAAACGGTGAATTTACATTTGGCAAGCTTGTAATGGATGAAAACGGAGGACACCGTGAAAACGGAGAGGTACTTGCAGAACATTACTATATTGCAGTTGAGACAAAGGCACCGGATGGTTACAGATTACCGGAAAATCCAACGACAAAAATATACATTGGAGCTGATGAGGCACAATGGACAAACTCAACATTTTCCAATGCATTTGAAAAGACATACGTGATAAAAAATCATGAGGCAAAACTTGACCTGAATCTTCACAAGGTTTCGGTGAGCAGAACGGGAAAGGAATCAGTTGCACTGGCCGGGGCAAAATTCGCCTTATATAAGGTCGAGAAGATAGTAGCTGACGAAGAAGTTGATGATGACACACAGAATGCAATGTCAGAAACCGAAGTTACCGGAACATCGGATGTGGGAGCAGATGATGAAGTCGGAAGTGAAGTTGATTACAGTCAGCTCACAAATGAGAATTACATAGACTTTGACTACTCAAAAATAACACCGGTTGTGGATAACATCATAACGGACAAGGACGGTAATGCCGTAATTAAAGAGGCAATGGCCGCAGGCGGATATGTTCTTGTTGAAAAGGAAGCACCTAAAAACTACATGGTAGCAGAGCCACAGTACATTTTCATTGATGATAATACATTATATAGTACAACGTCCTTTGAAATCGAGGTAAGGGATAAGGAATTTGAAGCAAGGGTTCACGCTGTTAAGAAAGATGCGACAACAGGAGAGGTAGTTAAACAGGCAGGTGTTGGATTCAAGGTAAAAAATCTTGATACAGGCGAATATGTAAAGCAGACAGTTGATTATTACAATGAACCTGAAATAGAAGGCGCACCTCATGAATTAATTAAATCAGAAGTAACAGATACTTTCTATACAGATGAAAATGGTGAAGTATTACTGCCAAATGTATTGTCATGCGGACATTATCAGTTAGAGGAGATTGTTCCGCCAAAAGGATATCTGCTAAATGTCACACCGGTTAAGTTTACTGTTGATGATGAAGAGGATTATTATCCTGATGACCCGAATAAGCAGTTTGACTATGACGAGAATACAAGGGACGTTGTTATTAATCTTACATTTAAGGATGACGCAACTGAAACGTACATAACAAAGAAAGACCGGGATGGAAAGGTTCTCTCCGGTGGAAAATTCCATGTGGAAGACACAGACGGAAACATCATTGAAAGCTGGGAAGGTACAGGTGAGGCACACCTTATCAAGAAACTTGAACAGGGAAGAAAGTATGTTTTAGTTGAGGATGAACCACCGAAGGGCTATGTAACGGCTGCAAATGTTGAATTTACCATATCGGAAACCGAAAAGATAACAAGGGTTGAAATGACTGATGACAACACAAATGTACAGATTACAAAAACAGACATTACAAGCGGTGAACCGGTGGCAGGTGCAAAACTGCAGATAATAGACAGTGAAGGTAACATTGTGGAGGAGTGGATAACAGATGAAAACCCACATTACATAAATAAGTTACCTATTGGTGATTACACATTAAGGGAAGTCAAGGCTCCTACGTCAGACGGATATGTAAAGGCGGAGGACATTGGATTTGCGGTAAAAGATACCGGGGAAATCCAGAAAGTCGACATGAAGGATGATTACACCAAGGTTAAAATCAGTAAAACAGACATTACCGGAACAAAGGAAATCAAGGGTGCAAAGCTCAAGATAACAGACAGTGAAGGTAATATCGTAAGGGAATGGGTTACTGACGGTAAACCGTATTATGTGGAAAAAATTGCACCGGGAAAATATTCACTCATAGAAGAAGCTGCACCGGACGGATTTTCAACAGCAGAAAAGATAGACTTTGTTGTAGAGGAAACAGGACTGATTCAGAAAGTTGTCATGAAGGATGACACAATCAAGGTAAGAATTGTGAAGGTGGACAGTAAGGACGGCAATAAGAGACTTCAGAATGCAGAGTTTGATTTTAAGTTAGATGGAAAGACTGTTGCATCCGTTAAGACTGACAAAAACGGTGAGGCAGAAATTGAAGGCAGACTGATTGCAGGCAAGACATATGTAATATCCGAAACAAAGGCACCGGACGGATATAAGAAAAAGCCGGACTTTAAGTACACCGTAAAGGATACAGGCGAGGTTCAGGTGATAACCGTTAAGGATGAAAGAAACGGTGATGCAACACCAAACACACCAAACTGGAGAAACTCAGGTGCAAAATCCCCTCTTACCGGTGATTTCAGCAATCCGTGGATGTGGGTAAACTGTATGATGGCATGCATATGCATCATAACATTTGTCGGCATCAGAAGAAAAAAAGATGAGGAAAAGTAGGAGAGTTGCATATATGCTGATTGCTCTCATGTTTTCATTCACTGTCACGGTGATAATCCGTGGCAGTGAGAATGAAACAGTGACAAGGCAGCAAAATTTTATATCCCAAAATCCTGATGAAAAGGGAAAGGATTTTGATAAGACAATCGTTTCTGACAAAAAGAAATTCATACTTAAGGGTGTAAAACATGAAACAGTAAAAAAAACAGCCCTGTGGAAAAAGAAAACTGACATTATTACGATAACAAAAGAGGCAGAAGGCGGTTATTCACCCAAAAAGAAAATAACAAGAAACGGCATAAGTTACATCCTTGTTGAGACAACAAATAAGAGTAAAACCGTGAATGGTGAAAAAGGAAGGGTTGTGACAGGATATCTTTCATTTGAAAGCATTGATGAAGCAAAAGCAGCACCCGAAAGTCATACATTTACGGCAAATGGAGCAACAGCTGTTTGCAGTAAGCAGAACATGGTAAGGGAAAAGGCAGTGAGCTGGCAGGATAGTTACATTGATTTTACATTTACATCAACTGACAGGGACTACTATGAGTGGAACGGAATACAGATTGATGGAACTTCCCAAAACCCCATGAAAGGATATGATAATAAAATATTAAAAAGCATAGGTGCAGACAGCAGTAATTACCGGATTGGTGATACATACTGGAAATCTAAGGCACACAAAAAAAATGGAGTTTACACAAGGGTACTTCGTGTGGAAGTGAGGAAGAAAGTTCCGCACTACAGGGTAAATTATAAGGGATACTCAAAGCCGGAGAAAAAGACGGTGACAACCTACACATCAAGGTATAAGGGCTACATTAAAGAAAAAGTTGGATATGAGTATTCAATAACGGCTACGGCAACATATGAAAAAGTAAAGGAAAAAAAGGCAGTGACAGCGCCACTGTTTGTCAGGGTAGGAGTAGTTACCCTTGCAGTTATACTTGCCGGCATTCTCTTTATCATATGCCTGAAGCCGCAAAAAAAGAAAAAGCCGGATGTGATAATCCGCAAAAGGCAACAGCATTAATTATTAATGCATGATTTAAGTTTAATAATACAAAGCATGGCTTTCAAAATTAATATTTCACATATTAATTTTATTGTATGGCAATAAGCAAAAAAAAGACGAGAGGAGAAAAAAGACCTAATGGATAAGTTAGCAGAAAACATACTTACCCTTGTTGGGGCAGTTATAGATTATGCATATCTGCTTCCGATTATAGGCGGACTTGTTGTGGGTGCCGCTTATGCAATACCAAGTGAGGGAACACACAACTTCGCAAAAAAATTTGGCCCGGGAATCATTATTGGAACAATAATAGCAATGGGATGTATATATCTCGGCAAATGGTTCAGCGGTAAAATATCATTTTAGCATTAAGTTATGTTCTACCCCCGCTTTTGTGGGGGAGGACATAAGATTAGGAGGATTTAATTAAATGAAAAATAAAATTGAATTATACAGAAAATACATGGAAATCAAGAAAAATAACAAATTGGAAAATAAGGGTGATGTTTTAGTGAAGAATGGAAAACAGAGCCTTAACATAGAAATTTTAGGAAAGTAAGTAAATGGTAAACAGAAAAGATAAAAAGCCTGAAAAGGTAATGCAGATAGAAAGGTTTCTGTCACAGACAAAGGTAATGGTGGTACTAATCCTGATAATGGATTTGTTTTTCTTTTTTGCAGGGAATTTCATTTTTAATTCGGTGGCGAGACTTCCGGAAATGCTTAAAGATTTGGATAATCCAAAAAAATACATAAATTTGTCAAACATATTGCCAAATTTCAGGATTATAGGTGAGCTAAAAGAAATGTATGTATTTCTTTTGATTGTGCTGATTGTTGCTTTAGCCATATTTGATATATACACAGCTTACAAGATGAAAGTTGCATGGAGTGAGGAATATTTTAACATCGGACAGAAAGGTACAAGCAGATGGACAACAGATCAGGAAATAAAGGAACAGTTCGATGAGATTCCCGACAGGGATGTACCTTTTGATGGGCGTGGTGGAGCAATCGTTTCAAGAATGGGAGACAGGCTATACATTGATAGAAGCCCGGTTAATAACCTTGATATTGGAACGACACGTTCAGGAAAGGATGAAATGTTTGTGTATCCTGAAATAGATGTTTATTCGAGGGCAAATGAGAAGTCATCATTAATCATAAACGATCCAAAGCTCGAAAGTTATAAATCATCTAAAGAAACATTGGAAAAGCGGGGATACGTTGTATATTTATTGAATTTCATGGATCCGCTGCATTCGGCAGGATTTAATCCGTTAGACATGGTAGTTAAGCTTTATTCTGATGGTGATTACGACAATGCGGAGTTACTCGCTCAGGCATTTGCGTTTTCAATTTTTAATCCGGAAGAACCAACCTGTACTGACAGCTTCTGGAATGATGCTTCAACAAGCCTGCTTGTTGCATTGATTTTGGCACACCTCGAAGACTGCATAAAACTCGATGAAATAAGTAACAACAGAAGATATGTTGCATGGATGGAAAAGAGGAATGCGTATGACAGATTAAGCGATGAGGCAAAAGGTGAAGCAGAAAAGAAGTACAGGGAAGAATTAGACAGGGATGGTGACATCATATTAAATCCTAAAATTAAATATCTTCCAAAAGATGAAGAATACAAGCTAAAACATGACAACGTAAAAAAAGTGAATATGTACTCAATTATTAATACGTTTACCGAGCTGGCAAGAATCCATCCGGATGATAAAAACCCGGACTTAACAATGTTGGATGAATACTTCAACAAAAGATCGCCTCTTAACAGGGCTAAATTAAAGTATGCAGGAATTGAGATATCAGGAGACAGGACGAAGTCATCGATTTTTTCAGTTATGCTTTCAAAACTTTCAGTATTTACATATGAAAGCATGGCTGAAATGACAACAGAAAGCAGCTTTGATCTGGAGGAAATTGGTTTTGGAGATAAACCTGTTGCGGTGTTTATGGGACTGCCTGATTATGATAAGTCGAAGCATTTCATGTCCACAGTATTTACAAGACAGCTTTATTTTGTACTTGCCAAAAAATCAACGGAAATTAAAAGTGGTAAATGCTCAAGGCCTGTTAAGTTTAAGTTGAATGAGTTTGGAAATATGCCGGCAATTGAAGCAATGGATTCAATTATAACGGTATGCCTTGGAAGAAACATATCATTTGACCTGGTTGTACAGAGCTATGCACAGATTACTAAGTTATACGGACAGGAAGGTGCAAGTACAATTAAGGAAAACTGTGGTAATCACAGATACATTCTTACAAACTCAAAAGATACGGCACAGGAGTTTTCGGAGCTTATAGGTAACGAAACAATAGTTGACATGCAGCGTTCAGGCGAAAAGTTATCAACGCATAAACATTTCATGGAAAATACACAGGAAAAACCACTTCTTAACAAAAATCAGTTAATGGAGCTTCTTCCGGGAGAATGCGTAATCAAGCGTGTCATGAAGCGTGAGGATTTGAAAAAAAACAAAGTAAAACCAACACCGATATTTAATTCGGAAGAAACAGGAAAATGTTTCTTATACAGACATGAATATCTTACTGATACGTTTCCAAATCCGGACACAATAGATTTGAGGGAAATAAATAACGAGGACAGAAGTTACATTAAATTGAAGGACAAAGTGTGGGATTATAAAATATCACTTTTATGGATACAGCAAAACACGATGAACAGTCTGTATGACCGGTCTGAACTGTCAGGGTTATCAAACGAAAAGGAAGTAAGGGAGGCACTTAGAAAGGTTGGAATTAAAATTGACGGGGAAACAAGCATAATGGAAATTGTGGATTTAATATATACAAAAGTTACAGGTGAGGATGAAAGGGAAGCATTGCTTTCACTTGTAAGAATAGGAAGTGAAAATGAACTATAAAAAGATTAACAGGAGAATGGCTGTAATCGGAATGGCAGGTTTCGTTGTTCTACTAACGGTTCTGCTGATGCAGAATCAGGTATATGCATTGTCAGATGATGTTGAAAAGGAAGCTGATGCGTTAAAGGCACTGTACAACGATTATGATGATCTGTTCAGCCAGAATGATCTGATTAAATCAGGATTAAGATACATAGGAAAGGGACTTTTATCCATTGTGGTAATGTTCGCTGATGCAGGGGCAAAGCTCTTTGATAAGTCATTTGCCATGATGAATTTTACCAATTATGGCCCGGTTAAGGCATATGTTAAGGATTGGGAACCTGTATGGATAGCTCTTTTATGTGCTTCAATCGGATGGCTGGGAGTAACACTTATTTTCAACTTTGAAAAAAAGCCCAAATTTGTAACAAACATATGCATTGGGGTACTGGTGGTAACGTCCATGACATGGATGATAACACAGATGAACAGCTTGCTCACAAAGGAAGTAAGAACTGAAATCATGGGTGATGTTTCAGAAGAAACAGTATACAACATGCTGGGAAACAGTGTTCATGACTTAAGGTATATTGATAACATAGTAGGTATAGAGAATCTCGGAAAGAAAAATGCAGATGGTGAGAGATATGCAGACGTAAAGACACCGCTGACTAAGAAGTCGTGGAACGCACTTAACATTAACGAATTGGTGTTTCCTGATGATGTTAAGGAAGAAAGCAGAGTCATCATGGAAAATTATGCAACTAATCTATATGACGAGAGTGGGAAAATAGTGACAGTCATAAGTGAATGCTACGATGGAGTGGCGTGGACGGACGCTCTTAACACATACTACTACAGATATTCCATTGACTGGTGGACGGCATTCCTTGTCATGTTGTCATTGGTAATAGTATTTATTTTCTTTTCGTACAAAGTTGTTAAAACATTATATGAAGTGGTTTTCAGTGAAATACTTGCATATCTGTATTCAGCTAATGTAACGAACGGTCAAAAGATAATGAAGATACTTGATGGAATCAAAAACAGTTACATTGTTTTGATGCTTACACTGGTATCCGTCAAGATGTTTATGCTTGCTGATGATTACATATCAGGTAAGTCATGGGGAGGATTAACAAAAGGATTAATGCTTTTCTTCGTGGCACTGGCAGTCATTGACGGCCCTAATGTTGTACAGAAGATTACAGGAGAAGATGTCGGACTGTCAGATGGAATGCAGAAGGTCATGAGTGTAATGTATGGTACCAACATGGCAGCTTCAATGGGAAGAATGGCGTATGGCGCAGCAAGAGGGGCGGCAGGACACATGGGCAACCTTGGAAAGAAAATGTCAGGGGCTGTCAAAGGCGATGCGGCCAATGAAGCATTTAGCACTACAGAAAATGCTGCAAACACCATGGATTTCAGTGAAAATGCAAATAATGAAGATATAAATTCAAATTCCGATGGTGATAACAATAATGTAAACCAGAATGATAATACAGGTTTTGGCAGCATGGAGGAAAATGGAAGTGTCAATGAAAATATGGACACGGACAGTAATGTAGCAGATCCGTTAAATGAAAACGTAAATGCTGATGGCAGAAGCGGTGAGATGGATGATGAGGCAGTAGGAGGAAGCAATCCTGACAGAATGAAGGAAGACATGCTTAATGGAATGGATCCCCTTGGAAGTAATGGAAATTCACAAAGCACTGCAAAAATGGATGCTGACCTTGATAACAGTTACGGTGATATAAGTTCAATGGGAAGCAGGGACAGTGTTTTAGATAACAAATCAGGATTTGAAAAATACATGGACAACGCAGACAACAGAACCAATGCGGACAGAACATCAGCGTATGGTTCAATGGATAATTTATCAGAAACAGTGGATAAAAAAAGTTATTCACAGGACTTAAATAATAAAAATAGTAGCGGTATTGTAAACAGTCTGAATAAACAGACATTACAGGATGGAATGAAGGGAAGTGATGACTAATGAACATGAAGTTTATGAGTTTGGAAGAAACTAAGTCAGAGACAAAGGTTCATAAAAACATATACCTGTTTGATTTCTTTTTCATCCTGATATATTCTGCCGTTTCAGGAATGTTTGGAACCGTTGTTTCAGAGAGTATAAGAATACCATACTACATATATTCAGTGTTCTGTGCCATATGGCTTACAGCCAAAAGCAAGACAAACAGAAGAAGAAGGAATTATGAGGCTCTAATTTTGTTCTTCAGAAAGGATAAGATGGTCTATAAACCGGAACTTAATATATCGAAAATACCTGAAAGCGAGAGAAAAGATGAAGAAAGATAATGTAAAAAAGAAAAAAACACCACAGATAGATTTTACCACTAAAAAAATAATGGAGCAGGCATATTATGATGATGATTTAAACTGCTTTGTCATGAATGATGGAAGCTTCATGGATCTGATTCAGGTAAACACAAAAGATATTGTAAGCTCGGCTGATTACGAAGTTGAATATGACATTATGAAGTTTGCGAAGCTTTATAAAATGTATGCTGACGATTTGAAGATATGTGTAATGAATTTCCCATGCAAGACGTCGGCTCAACAGGAATATTTAAGGCACAAGATTAAAAATACTCATAATGAAATATACAAAAGGTTTTTGCAAAGAGAACTGGATGAACTGGTGTGGATAGAAAAAAATGATGTTATGAGGGAATATTATTACATGATTTTTGCAAAGAAAAAAATTCAGCTGCAAAGTAACAGAGAGCTGATAGTTAATACATTAGGAAGTGGTAGAAATGGGCTTGTAACACTTCTTTCAAAGGAAAAGAAGCTGCAAATTTGTGAGAGACTTAACAATAAGTGCTTCCTGATTGGATAAAGGAGAACGGAGAATGATTTTTAAAAAAGAAAAAAACAGACCGAGAGATATGTATTTGATGGAAAAAATACAGCCATCCGGAGGGATAACCTTTAAGGATGTGAGATACATCATGACAGGTTCAGGATACGAGGGATGCATACATATTTACCAGTTCCCGGAGGACATAGATACATTCTGGCTTGCAAAAGTATGTAACATTAACGGAACCGTATGCATGGTTGACATATCCACTGATAATATGTCAGAAGTTAAAAAAAATTTAAATAAGTCCATGAAAGAGCAGGCAGGAAGAAAGATGGAGGCTAAAAATTTTGCCGAGTTATACGATGCAGAAAAAAGACTAGGTGAAATGAAAAGGATGTATGACGAGATAAAGTCATTAAACGAAATAATAAAGTTGCTGCACATAAGGATATTTGTAGCAGACAGGAGTTTTGAGGCGTTAGAGCGAAGAATTAAGAATATCATGGATAAGCTTGAAACCGATTCAGGATGGCTTTCAACAATTTACCTTAATGAGACAAAAAACGAGTGGCTTAGCATGTACCGCCCATATAAAAGACAGAAACAGGAATTATTTTTTCCATATGGACAGAGTATTACAGCATCAGGTCTGGCTCACGGAAATCCGTTTCACTTTTCGATGCTTTATGACCCCACAGGAACTTTTTTGGGAAAAACACCATGCGGAGGAAATGTATTGTTTGACCTTTTTACTAAAACACAGACAAGACTTTATTATAATTTCCTCGTCACAGGTGAAATGGGATCAGGAAAATCAACACTTTTAAAGAAACAGTTAAAAGATAATGCTACGAAGGGAAATTTTGTTAGAACTTTTGATGTGAGTGGAGAATGTACATTATTGACAAAAACACTGGGTGGAAAGGTAATTAAACTTGATGGTTCTAATGGAATATTAAATCCATTGGAAATCTTACGTGCAGGTGATGATGAAAGTATATCATTTACAAGACACATATCAAAGGTAAGTACCTTTTATAAACTTTTGGTTGGTGGAAAGGTTGAGGCCGAGGAAATTGTAGAATTTGAGGAAATGCTAAGGGAGTTATATAAGGAGTTTGGTTTTGACAATGAGGTTGGAAGTAAGCAAAAACAGTTTACAGGATTGCCAGCGACAAGTTATCCAACTTTTTCAGATTTTCTTGAATCTGCAACAAGAAACATAAAGGAAATACAATCAGGAAAATACAGCAAGCTAGAAGAACAGGTTGTTGTTAAAACGTTGATATTAAGAGACAAAATAGCAAAAATAATCAGAAACATTGTAAAAACGTATGGCAAGTTCTTTGATGGATACACAACAATCGATAACATTGCTGATGAACACGTGACTTGTATAATTAAGTGCAAATAGTACTAAGAAATAGTGCTATTTGCACTATTTTTTTGCTTTTAAATATGAAAATAGGACTTAAAACTGTACAAATTCTAAACAATTGAGAAAGGAATAAAAACCAAAAAAAAAGAAGATGAATAAGGAAAAGGAGGTGGAGTGAATATGATTATAGGTCGATTAGGTTATAACAGTGAAAATGACAGATATGGACTTTTAGTTTCTGATTTATGGGAACATGAAGGATTTCATTGTGGAGATGTCTTGGAAGTTATGGTAGACGATAAATGGCAGAAAACAAGAATGGAGATGGGAATTGACCGTCAATGGTATCTGGTGGGAACCCCATATTATGGCAACCTGGAATACGTCAGGGCAAGGATATAGGAGGCGAATATTATGGTGAAGATATGCAGACGGGAAAATCTTGTATCGGGTGTTACCCTTAAGAAAAAGAATGAGAAGAGCCGGAAACGGAGTGTAATTATGAACTTACGGGTGACACCAGAAGAAAAGCAACGAGACTAAAAAGAAAATGTGTACCAGTAACGGTGGTTACTTTGATAATGGTAGTTATGGCAATGTAATGTTAATAATCATATTAAGGATGATATTACTTAGACACTGATTACATAAATAATGTTTTAAGGAGGCGGTATGTATGCCCAGAGCAAAGTTGACGTACGATGAAAGAGTATTAATTCAAGATATGCATGAATCAGGAGCAAATCGAAAAGAAATATGCGAGGCTATCGGAATTACTTCTATTGAGCTTCAACAGGAATTGAATCTGGGGTGGATAAGGAATGAAAAAAGATATAGTGCTGACAAAGCACAATTTTCACTCAAATAAACAAGAGGTAGGAAATATGAATTATATAAAAAAGGAAAATGAATTGCAGAAAATCATTGATGCATTATTAGACAACAATAAGGAAGTTAAGGTTATCAAAAAGGATAATCAGGAAGAAAAAACTGAAAGCAAATAAGAATATAAATGTCATAGACATTTACATACGGTACATTGAAAACTAAATATGTATGAATTGTTAAAGCTGACTAGTTCTTAAAGTAAGTATACAAAATATGAAGGAAATGATATAATCCAAGGAGATAAAATTCAGAAATTGTGAAACATATTTTGGGAGGTTAAGACATGAAGAAAACAGTAAAAAAACTAATGGTAACACTTGCTCTTGCATTAATGGTA
>ERZ506764.1321-NODE-1321-length-14678-cov-8.713602_pt1 | contig 14678 bp, 6 predicted proteins | sample MGYA00513041_ERZ506764 | MGnify/ENA metagenome assembly ERZ506764
AACCTATGACCCTCTGCTTGTAAGGCAGATGCTCTCCCAGCTGAGCTATGATCCCTTGTGTCTCTCAAGCTCTCTTGCCTGACGACAAAATATAATATACTCTTATTTTCGATGAATGTCAACACTTTTTTTAATTTTTTTTTGATATTTTTATTTTATAGATAGAAACCACGTAAAAAATGGCTTATTTACGTGGTTTCTTCATAATTTATTTTTTTATATTTTTTCGGATTTCATCGAAATTTTCTATGAAATAAAAATAATCCTCCTAAAATCAGAATGATTCCTCCTATGAATGAAAGCTCATCTGTCCGTCCACCTGTCTTTGGAAGATTCAATATAGAATCATTCGTAACATTGTACGTCAGATGATAGAAGTAATAATCATTTCCCTGTTTGATCGCTTTACTTGTATCCACATTCTGTTTATCTACCTCTGCCTGTGACATCGTCATTGGCAGTGTAACGATGATTGGTTCTTTTAACAGATTCTTTCCAACCGCTGTCTTTGTCTCTGTGATCGTATAAGTATCAGGGAGCAGTCCATCAAAAGTGACTTCTCCAGCAGAATCTGTTTTGGCCTTCGCTACTTCTGCTCCATCAGATGATGTGATCACAAATTCGATATCTCTTAATGATTTCCCCTTAGAATCTTTCTTGATAAGTTTTACAGATCCTTGGATCATCTGATTCATAAACTTCGCTCCACCTGTCAATTGTGCTTTAGCTGTCGTTCCAGTTGGTCCAATATCGAACGTCACAGTTTCTTTCTCCTGATCGATCGTTGCATTGCTGCTGTTGCTCGTAATATTGAGTAATTTGAAATACTTGATCATACCTCCTTCATTACACGTATAAGTGCCATATTCCAGATCATCAAACGTCACAGACAGTTCGATCAGATCTCCCGGATGATCTTTCATCTGTTTTTCAACCTCTGCCTTTGTGAATTTGACTTTCTTCTCATAACTGTGTTTCTTTCCATAGACATCGGTTCCAGTCAGTGTAAATATAAAAGTCGGATCCCCAACATCCATGTTCAGATTACCTGGGTCCAATGCTTTTGTGATCGTAATGCTTCCTTTCGGCCCTGTACGGTCATGTGTGTTCGTGATCACTGTAAGATCCTGATCATTTTCATCCGTATCATAGGTTGGTCTGTATCCGATCTCAGATTCTCCCGTGATCAATCCTTCTTCGACTTCTTTCCATGTATAATTGACTTTTTTTCCATTGACTTTCACAGGAAGTACCTTACTGGACGCTTTCCAGTTATTCTTCGCACTGAGCATCAATGTTTCTTCCACTTTACCATCAGCCAACAGATTAACTAAGACAGACTTGGGACGTATGCCATCTTTATTCCCATGATCATTCCATACCTTTTTAACCTTTTTCTTCGTCGTATCTGGTGTATGCGTATTCGTGATCATGATATTCTTCTTTGTTGTACCATCATCATCTGTTGTCTCATTTGTCTCGTAAGTATCGACATATCCTGTTTTTGCATTACCTGTCAGCTTATCATAGACTTCTTCTTTCACTTCATACTCAAATGGTTCGCCAGCTTTGTCATACTTATCGAGGCAATGATACGTTACATCATCTGACCAGTTATTTGTTTCGTCTAATGTAATAGCATTCTTGTATTTCTCACCATTTCTATATAATTGAGCTTTGATCGATATCGGCCTCAGATTATCTCCATTGTCACCATCTTCCCAAACCTTTTGTACATTGATATCGACATATTCTGGATTTTCATGGAAGTTCGTAAACGAAATCACATACATCGCATCATTCCAGTGTGTACTCGTCAAAGTATAACCTTCGGGAACATCTTCACGAAACTCCCACTTTTCACGATCATCCTTCTTGATATCCGTAAACATTGTCCAGTTATTATCTTTTGTCAGTGTATACACCTTTACTTCTTTTGTTGTCTTATGTGTTGCCTTGATCGTAACAACATCTGGACGGATCTTTGCTGCATTGTCATGATCATCCCATATCTTCTTCAATGCAATATAATCCAGTTTCTGGTTGACTAAAGTATCTGAATCATGCACATATGTTGTTGTATCATTATCCGTATTATTCTCGGCTTTTACATCATGAATGAGATTTTCTTTCGTATCATTGATCACTTTACCCTTAAATGTTAATGTCTTGTCCGATTTCTCGTATCCATCTGGTGCGTAGATTTCTTTTACCTCATACATATCACTGTCTGTTCCATCCTTTGCATAGATATCGGTCGGCAAGCCAATAAATTCCAGATATTCAAACTGATCATCCTGTGATGTAGTGGTGGCGATCGTATCACCCTTCTTAAAGATATTTTCTCCTTTGCTATTAACGATATCTGTTTTCGCTTTTAAGGCAAATATGGCTCCCGCCAGCTTGTTTCCGTCTTGATCGGTCTTGATCAGATGGATGCCGTATTTTTGCAGAGTATCATTAGCTTTGACATGAATACTTGCTTTCTTTGCAACCTTTAAGGCGATATCTTCCTCTTCTGGATCCAGAACCTTTACCGTAGTCTTGATCGTTTTCTCTGGCAGATCTTTATACGATCCTTGGTTGTTAAAACTGATATTAATCTCGTATTTTCCTGATTTTTCTGCATATGTCGGTGTAAATGCCACATCTTTATCCGTCACTTCCACATCTTCTGCTCCATTGTCATCATAAAGGATTCTCCAGCTAAAGTCCTCTGCCTTGAATTTATCACCTTTTAAGAACCTGTTCTTTGGCATGGCAACGATCTTTAACGGCTGTTCCTCAATAAACTTATCTTCTTCGATCTTTAAGATCTGATCCATGACATATGTTGTCTTAAGAACTGGATTTCCATAGAACATCTGGCTGACATCTTCTACATTGGAGGTGTTGAAAGATGAAAGATCGAGTGTTTTGATGGAATCCATGGCATAAAACATCTGACTCATATCCACGACTGCGGATGTATCAATATTTTTAAAATTGATCTCTGTGAGATTCCTGCAATTTTTAAACATTTTAGATGATATTGCATTCATGTAGATGACCTGTCCGGCTCTTTGACTTGAGATATAACAATCTCCATCATCGTTCCAAAGCACAATACTGCCATCTTTATTCTGAGAAACATCCGTTGTCACAGCTCCTTCTGGTGCACTCTTCCACGTGAAAGTCACAGATTCCGCATCCTTGATCTTCTGGTTCAATTTTTCGCCTTTTTCCAACACATAAATACCTGTACTTACATTATTGTCTTCATTTCCAAACGGATCTTCCTTGTCTGGTACTTTATCATCATCACGAATATCATTGATACTTCCTGCGGTTGTATCCCATGTCAGTTCTACTTCATGTTTTTCCTGATCTTTGATATAGCCTGTCGGAGACTTGATCTCTTTTATGTAATACTTTCCTAAATAGAAGTTAGTTGTTTCTTTTCCATCCATATCCTTTCTTGTAAAATAGATCTCCTTCTCTTTTGTCGTTGTCTTTTGATCAATCAGTTCGTCCTTCTTCCAGACGAACGTTCCGTCATCTTTCTTGATATTCTCATCCGCATACAGCCCATAGACTGCTCCTGCGATCTGATCGTTGTCATAGATAAAACTCTGAGAATCCTTGTCATAATCTGTTAAGATATCTCCCGTCTTACTGAACGTAATTTCTCCATAGACTGGCGTATCCATCTGGTCAAACCTGCAGCTTCCATTTCCAGCGTTATCGTACGTGATCTTGATGCTTGTGGATTCCCCGCTTAACTCAAAAGATTTTTCTTCTGCGTCATCTATGTTGTAGCCTGTTGGCGCAGCAGTTTCCTTGATCGTATATTTTCCATATGGAAGATAGCACTCTGCAGTTCCATCTCCACTCGTTCCTGTAGTCAAAGTTGCCACAATATCCTGATCTTCATCATAGATTTCATAGACTGCATCATTTAACAGCTTCTTTGTCTCTGATGAACGTTTAACCAGTTCGATCCTGATCTTATTTTCATCATCTTTATACGGACCAAACGTGACTGTCTTATGGACATCAGACTTGATCAAGACCACATCTTCATCTTCCATCATTTCATGCTTTGGATCACCCTTGATCTGATGCAATGTATAAACACCGATTGCTAACGAGATTGAAGTTGCTTCTCCTTTTTCATCAGTTATCAGAGTATCGACCACTTCTCCATGCGGATCAATAATCTGAAATTCCGCCCCAGATTCCGGTACATACTTATCTTTATTTACGGACATTTGCTTTTTGATCGAAATCTTTGCGGATTTTGTATAATCGTCTTTTAAAACGAATTCATACACTTTGACTTCATCCTCGATCGATGCTTTCATTTCTGTGGAATACTGCGGTAGCGCAAGGTCATAGCCTTCGACACCTCTGGTCTGCACGACTATAAACCCTGTCTTCTTTACGAAATCTTTTAGGAGCATCGCTGCCTTTCCTTCGGAATCTGTGACTAATGTTCCAAGAATCGCATCTCTATTATCTTTTTTCAGTTTTTCAATGTAATGAAGCCTGTCCTGTGACGTTGCCAATGTCTGATCCTTGAAATCTTTCACCATAGATTCATCCAGTACAACAAACTCAGCCCCTGGTTCTGGTTTAGACTTTCCATTCTTGACCATCGTTTTTCTGACCCGGATCTTATCTCCATTATAATAATTATCCAGCTCAAATTTTTTAAATTTCTTATCGCCGTCTTTGATCGTTACATCAAAATCATCAGCGATCTTATAATTATCACTTCCTTTTGTCTGATGAACCGTGTAGATGCCAGGATCTAACTTTCCAGATTGAGCTGCACCATTTTCATCCGTGATCAATGTTTCTATGACTTTCTTTGTCGACTGATCGATGATCTGGAATTCTGCCTTATATTCTTCTTTTTTTGTATAAGTTCCAGTTTCCTTATCACTGATCCTTGTAACCTTTGTCAACATAATCCCTGCATGCTGCTTTGGATCGTTTGATTCAACCTTATAGATCATTTTAGATCCATCAATGCTTACCCATTTGTCCGGTACCATATCATATCCATCGGGCGTTTTCGTCTGATGAATACGGTAAGCTCCATAAGGAAGTAAATCTGTTTCTGCGATCCCTTTGTCATTCGTTGTGATCGTCTGTTTTAAGTTATTCTTGGAATCATAAACCTCAAAAACTGCCTGTGCTTCTGGAACATTTTCCCCGCCAAACGTCTTTACAACCTGTATTGTTCCTTCATATTGCTCTTCTTTCAGATACTGGGATGTATTTTTATCGACCGTGACTGATATATCATTACTAGATACCTTATATCCCAACGGAGCATACTTCTCATGTAAACGGTAATATCCCGGATACAGATCTGTCACTTTTGCATAACCATTCGCATCAGTTACCATCTGTGTCACAAGTGTTCCTGCTTTATAGACAACACTCTTGTTATCGGAGCCTGTGATATCATGGTCAGCATATAGCTCATAGACAGCATTCTGCAAGTTTGCTTCAACTCCTAGATCCCCTCGTTTATTCTTTACAGTTCCCTGTTTAAAGATCTCCAGATCACTCTTTTGAAATTCATTGGTGTAGTTAAATGTGAATGATCTGACTCCACCCTGTTCCACTTTGCTCTGATCTGTCTGATCTGGGATCAGGTGTCCGAATGGGGATTTTGTTTCCCTGACCATCCAAGTGTGGACCGAGGCACTCTTTAAGGCTGAAATCTTCTGCTCTGCAAGTTTTTGTGCTTCCTGCATTGCCACAGCATATGCTTTTGCCGAAGAATCGTACCAGCCATTATCTGTCGCTTCTTTTTGCTGACTTTTTGAAAGATCGTTCCAATTCTTTACATAAGTCTTTTTCGTTGATGTCACACTATAACTTACCGTTCTTTGAACAGTATAAGAAGCTTCTCCATTGTCATCGGTTGTTACACTTCCTTGATAATTCCCATCCATATAGATCTGAAATACTGCTCCAGAAAGCCCTGCTCTTTTTTCCGCATCTTTCTTTTTGATCTTGATCCTTACATTATCTGGGCTGGTTCCTGACTTTGTTGCACTCGTTTTCGCTTTTTCAATATCTGGCGGTGTATGACGAAATCCGAACAAAACCTGATGGGAATCCAGTTTCTTCTTTTTCACACATTTCTTCACTGTATAATAGTAGATCGTTCCTTCTGGATCCTGATCACTGATCATTTTACAGAACTTTTTTGCATCTTTCTGCGAATAACCTCTGTCCACATTTTTTCCTGCCTGATAAACGGTATTTTGCTTATTCGCTCCATGTCCACATGCCCAGATGTATGCCTGACACAATGACAGATCTTTTGTATTCTTGCCGCTTGACCTGAAATACCAGTTTAATGCTTTTGCAATTCCCTTTTTTTCATAAGTTGCTGCATTGATCGTCTTGTATTTTAAGGTATCTCCAGAACACATGGTCTTTCCAGAGTTTAAGCAAAACACTCTGTGTCCGTCAGCTGTCATACTCCACAGACCTTCTGATGCAGGACGATCGATCTCTGAGATCTTATTACTTGATAATGCCTGGCTCATCACCAGTTTGGCTTTTCCTGTGAAAGCCTTGACGTCTCTATTCTTCAGGAACAGTGATTCTCCTGAACCACTCAGATACATTGTCATGATCATCAGGAGGGTAAGAATACTTACCGATATCTTTTTACAGATCGTCTTCATTTGTTTCAAACTTTCTTCCTCCTTTTTACTTGTAACGGTTTGTGAAATATCCTGGCTGCCCTTCCTTGTCGATCCTTCCATACTCAGAATCTACGTGCTCTCTCGAAAATCCAGTTCCATTCTGCCCTTCCAGTTCGATCGAGCCATTAAACATGCCGTCATCATGAATAATGTTGTGTGTGTCGAATGATCCATCTGTTTTCTTCCAGACAGCATACAATTCACAAGTCTGTCCAGCATCGCAGAGAGTATTGACTTCCTGTCTATCGGTATATTTTGCTTTGATCGCATTCGGATCTTCACTCCATCCAAGGAAGGTATATCCCGGCCGTTCAAATGTATTTGCTGGCAGGATATCATCCTGTCCATATTTTAATTCCACAGTCTTTTTGCTGCCTGATGCACCATTTCCATCAAATGTTACTTCATAAGAGTTCTTGGACCAAACAGCATAAAGTGTTATACCCTCCGTGTTACTCCATGTGATCGTCTCTCCTGGAGAATACCGTGCTCTCACCGCATGTTTATCTGTATTCCATCCAACAAAAGCATAGCCTTTTTTCGTGTATCCATTCTCAGCAAAGCTGTAATTTTGATCGTACGTGGCTGTCCCATCATTCACATGTCCAGAATCTTCTCCATTTCCATCATAGTTTACAGTGTATGTATTCGCTGTCCACTGGGCTGTCTCTGTATAATTACCACATACCAGCCAGCCTGTATTGGACATCCATTTTGTTCCTTCATCCAGCCATCCTTCCAAGGTATAACCTCTTCTTGATACCGTTGGAAACGAAAAATAATCTCCATCCGTAAAATTCCATGTTACATCTGCACCATCTCCACCATTTCCGTTGTAATAAATGCTGCGGCTTGGCTTTTCCAGATTCAGATTTATAGAACACCAGTCATAAGTTTTCCATCCATCTCTGTCAGCGGAAGCCACTCCGACCAATCCAGTACTGACATGGATATTTACTGATTTCCAATGTTCTTGAGTATCATGATAGGAATTTTCCCAAAATCCATCATTTCCTCCGCAATAAAGCGTTATATCCTTGCTCGGATCTGAAAATACTGGTTTATCCACCGTTACCCATTCCCAGGATCGATGCTGTTCATGGGCCGGTAACAGATACCAGACTTTGATCGTTAAAAGTGTATAGTTGTTGTTACTGTTCTTCTCTGAATATATCGTCTGTTTATTCACTGTAAGCTTATAATCTCCGCCTCCACCGGAATACGTCGTTACCGTATATGGATGTCTGGAATTATTAAATGTCCCACCGCTGACATTTTTATTTTTTTCATATTCATCACTATGAATATACATTGTCAGACTATCGCTTTTCCCATTTGGTCCATTGATGTTCACTGTTAAATGTCCATCTTTAAAATGTTTGTTTCCTCCTGTATTATATGATTGATAAGCATGTGCCTTCTTCATCTGATACCATGCCAGAACGGAAACAAATGAGACCATGACCACTAATACCACTATGATCTTTCGTTTTCTTTCCAGGATCTTTTTTGCATTCTTCATCACATCCTCCTCTCCATCTATTTTTATCTATCTTCCTTTTGTTTCCTAATCTTCTGTCCATGATTCCTCATACAGTACACCACATACCGGTATCTTCCATGTCCTCGGTACGGATGACAGGTTAAAAGTGTGACCATATCTTTCTCTTTTTGAATCAGAATCTTGTCCATATCATATGGATCGATCACTTTAATCTTTGTAACCCGATAATCCAGTCTTTCCCATGGATTTCTAATGATCACCTGATCGCCTGTTTTTAACTGTTCGATGTCCCGAAAATACGGAATTCCCCGATATCCCCGATGTGCAGCGATCACGCAGTTGCTGTCTTTTTGTCCTACTGGCAGGGATGTCTGTCCCATGATCGCTGCTCCTTTTCTCATATTTTCCATCGTCGCTCCCAGATATAATGGAAGTTTCTGTTTCATCTTCGGTATCTTAATGTAACCGAAGGTATTTTTTTCGTTTCTTAAGACGATCGGTGCACTACGGTAACTGAATACATCCTTTAGTCCTGCTTGTTTTTCTTTGAATATCTTCCTGTTATAGCGGATTGCTTTTTGATACAGTAGATCATCCTGTTTTCTTTTGCTTCTCCTCTGCGTCAGTTCTTTCACCGTCTGATCGGACTGTTTTTGTTTCAGATATGATATGATCTCCGGATAAAGCAGTAACGTGATCCCTATCACCAGAAAAAAGATTCCAACAATATTTATGATCTTTTGTTTCACCCATATCTCCTTTCTCCGCTTTTTCTTTTCATCTTTTCATATACTTTTCTGACTGCGATCAATACACAAATGATCAATAGTCCTGCAAAGATGGCCCGTTTGTAAACTTCCATCCATTGCGAATGATGGTTTCTTGCTCTTATCTCTTCCTCTTTTGCATGATAAGCTGTGCGAACTCCTCGGACTAATAAACGCTTGTCATTGACTCCATAGGGTGTGCAAGTAACCAATGTTACATGATCTTTTCCTTCCATGATCTGAAGTTCCTTTGTATCTTGTGGTTCCACGACTGTGATCTGATCCACACGGTAAGCAATCTTTTTATCCAATACATGTATAAAAAAGAAATCTCCCTTTTTCATCTCTGTCAGATCTGTAAAGATTTTTGCAGAACTAAGCCCAGTATGTCCAGTCAGCACCGCATGGGTATCTTTTCCTCCAATCGGAAAGGAAGATGCAGCCAGATGTCCGATCCCATGTTCCAAAACTGTCCCACTTGTCCCATGATAGATCGGCAGATTGACTGAAATACAAGGAATCTTTAAATATCCCATGATCGATGATCCATCAATATTTAATATTCTGTTATAATGAACCGTCTCTCCATCCAAACGTTTTACCTTAAACGGATCAGTCAACTGTACTGAAGATCGCATCAATTCCCCATTATACTGTTTTGCTTCATCCATTACTTTTTTTATGATCGCCTGATCCATTCCGGCTGCCTTTTCCTGATAACTTTCCACTGTCGAACCTGCACTCTTTTCAAACAGATAATTGCTTGTAAATGGATAAAACAACAGCAAAAAACCTGTCAGAACGATCAGAATCGGTATGATCTTTTGTTTCATTTTATCTTTGTGATCGTCTTCTGTTTTTGTTCAAGATCAAGATCCCACATCCAGCAACAACAACCCCTGCAATGATCAGAAGATAGTTTCCTGCCCCACCTGTCATTGGCAGCATGAACTGCTTCTGATTTGTGATCTGCATATTGATATATGCATTTCCAGAATCATCGTGTTTTGTCATCGTTGCCTTTGTCTCATCCACAGTCGCACTCGCTGCTGTAGTCTGAACCGTCACATCATTCTTTAATACCGCACCATTAGGAACTCCATCATTTGCTGTGGAATCTGCATCAGACTTACTCTGGATCCCTGTGATATTTGCTTCGGTTGGTGTGATATCTGCTTTTGTCTCTTTGACCTTAACGATCACTTCTTTCTTTAACAGGGAGTATCCTGCATCGGAGTGTGTTTCTGTAAATCCATATTCATCTCCTTCGATCCCATTGATCACAAGTTTTCCATCAGAAGACGGACTAAACTGAGTCGCATCAGCTTCTTTTGCAGACTTTCCTGTTACCTGATAAACACCTGCTCTATCTGCTCTTGCTACCAGATAGTAATTATCTGTCTTATTTTTTACAACGAATTTAACCTTTGTTGCATCTCCCTTGCTGTCAGAAAATTTCTTTGTCAGATCATATCCGTAAGAGTATACGATACATTTGTCTTTTAAAATATCATAATAATTCGTATTTGTTCTCTTCCACGTAAGGGATACATCGTTTGGATTTCCTTTATCACCAAGAATAACGCTGTCATCTGTGTTCACCTTAGCTGTATAGTATACAACAATATATTTATCAGAATATTTCTTATTCAACTCCTTAAGTCCTGCTTTTGTCATCTCGATCTTCATTGCAGGATCGTCTCCAGATTTTCCGTATGTTGCTGCAAACTTTGGATCCGTGTCGGAACTCTTCCATACAGCCAATGCACCACTCTTCTCAACATTGTTCACATTTGTTCTGTCCGCTGCATCCTTAGTTTCATAGATTGCGATCACGGCATCTTTCCCATATGTCATTCCATTTGCCATTGTATCGTTAAATGTATAAGTTGACAGGTAGGTTGTTGATGATGTGATATGTGGCAATTTTGAAATAAACTGATAATCCAGTCTTTCTGCTTTAGATGCTGTCACGGTACTCTGATATTTGTATTCATTTCTTGCAGAAGTAAAATCTGCCAGTCTGTCTGTATTGGCAGTTGTTACATTGTCCTGATCTGGATTATTGCGTACTCTTTTGTCAAGTGTTGGATTTCCAGTTTCATTCTTTGGATAACAGATCACATCATAGAACCAGTCATCTCCCTTAGAATCCGTGGATGGCAACTGTACAAACCATGGATTTGTTGTGTAAGTTACATTTTCTGGTGCCTTTGTCTCAACGATCAGGTAAAGACCCAGTGGCAATTTGTCTTTACTTGTCACACCATTAGCATTAGTCTCATCCATGGCTGTCCCATTCTTTCCCATGTAATCTTCTAATTTATCTTTCGTTACCGTATTATCTTCTAATGCCTTTGCAAGTTTCTCATTGATCTGCTGGCTTGTAAAATATGTCTTACTTCCTTCTGTTTTAGCTGCATCAGAAGATGTCAAACCCAAAATCTGCTGTATTGTGGTTGGAAGTTCATAGATCATCTGGATCTTTCCATTCTCACTCTGCTGTTCAACATCTCCAACTCGCAGGTAACTAAATTCCACACCTTTGATCGCATATTTTTCCAAGGCTGCTTCCGCAGCAGCGTCCTGTTTTCCTGTTGGTGTAAACTGACTGGTATTAACACCGGCCTGTTTTGCTGATGTCATGTCATATTTGTGGATCGTTATGGATCCAGTTTTACTTGTATCGACCACATCTGTTGATGCCGCTTTGATATTAACGATAGGTGCAAGCATCATTGCTGCAGATAATACAGCAATCGTTATTTTTTTGATCATATTTTGAATCTTCATTTTTCTTTCCTCCTATTTTTTAGAATAGAAAAAGCACAGAAATCATTGATCATACTCAATGATTCTGTGCTTTTCTTTATGTGATATATATATATATATATATATATTATTTATATATTAAATTTGTTTTGTCAGGTGCGATCATGATCGTATTCCAAAAAGAATCCTTGACTGCCTCTGTCTGAATCTCATCTACTACTGTGTCAAGGTCGACATCACTTGTTAGCTTCTTGCTCGCATCCATTACGGAAACTTTATCGTTGATTCCTAAGGATGTGATCGTAACAAACTGTTCTTCACTAACTAGTGTTCCTTTCTTTAGTGGAACCGCTAACTGATAATTCTTCTGCAATACTGACTTGATCTCATTATACATTGCTTTAAATTCTTTGCTTCTGTATTTCTTCTCAGCCTTCAGCTGCTTTGCCTTCTTATCAGCCTTCGCAGATATCTTTTGATCAGAATAAATCTCCCAGCATGGACCTCCTGCTGATGCTGACTTCGTCTGTGCGATCACTTCTTTTAGTGGATATTTGTACTGTGTACGCTGTCTGCTTCCAACATCTGCAACCGTTACCTGATCATTATCATCGATCGCAACCAATACGATAAAATGACCTTTCTTCGTAAAATATCCTGGTCCCATCAGTGCTACTACTGGATGCTTCTTCTTCAATGCATCTCTAACCTTGCTGACATCACTTCCAAGTCCATGACATTCCAGTTTATACTGTTGTGCCAATGCTGGGACCATCTCATGACTTGCGCCAACACTACTGTAATAGCCATTCTTATATGCCCATACTGTTGTATCAACTGGAGTTACCCATTTATTCGTCAGCGAACTGATACAAACTGCCATAGCGCTTGGTCCGCATCCACTGCTTTTGATCTGATATCCATTGTCATTCCATGCTGCATCTGCCTGATTAAAATAAATAAATCCCTGTATCGTCTCTTTCTTATCTTTCATCTCAAGACTATGGTCATTATATACTTTTGGAATGATAGATTTCTTGTCTTTCTTCTTGTTTTTTTTGTCTTTTTTGTCTTTCTTCTTGTCTTGATCAGACTTTGTCTTTTGTTTCTTTGTATGTGTTGCTGCTGTATGTTTCTTTGTATGTGTTGCTGCAGCCGTTGTATGCGTCGTCGCCGCTGTATGCGTATGCGTTGTTGCTTCCGTTGTCGGCTTTGCCTGAGTCGTCTGTGTTGTTGTCTCTGTCGTTGCTTCACTTTCTGTCGTCTGGGCAGAAGAATCTGTCTTGGTCTCAGTCTGTTCACTGCTTATTTGCTCTCTTGTGACTGGCTGATCTGCTCTGACCACAGACACTGATCCAAGCATCAAAAACGTATACAGAGCTACTACAGCTGCTGTTTTACGTGTTTTTCTCATCTTTCATTGTTCCCCCTAACTATTTAAACATATTTATTATACCACTTTGGATACCCTCGTCAATAAAAATGAATGGTCATGATCCATGTTCACATTTTTTTCATATCTTATGCTTCAAAGACTAATTTTTCAATTGCATATGCAACACCATCTTCATTATTTGTCTTTGTCACAAAGTCTGCGATCTCTTTCAGATCAGGTTGTCCATTTTCCATAACAACACCGGTTCCTACAGCTTTGATCATCATCGTATCATTTCCTGCATCTCCACATGCCATCACTTCATCCATAGATAATCCAATTTGCTCTGCCAGATGTAAAAGTCCATCTCCTTTATCACATCCAATCTGATTTATTTCAATGTTATTTTCCAGAGAACTTGATACACTCGCAATATTTTTCTCGATTAATTCTTGTCTTGCAGTTTCCCGCTCTTCCATATCATCAAAAAATACATTGATCTTCTCAATTCCCAGCGGATGCTCTTCAATGTACTTTCGCAGATCATCCAGCGGCAGTCTTGTATCTCTCACAAGTTTTAATACATGATCTGATACACCATACTCTGCAAGATGGTCAAAATAGCATCGTTCCATATACCCTTGCCCATTCTGATAAATATCACGTGTACAATGATATTTTTCCAAAATATCAAACAACGAAAATACCGTTTCTTTTGGTAGATGATTTGTATATATGATCTTATCTTCTTTCTGATCATAAACAGTTGCCCCATTACAGCAAACAGCATATCGAACGCCTGGAATATCTCTTAAAAATTCTGGAATTGCTTTAAAAATACGTCCTGTTGCTGGAACTATATAAACACCCCTTCTGATCGCTTCTTTTAGAACTTCTTCTGTGTGTTTTGAAATCTGTTTCTCGCTGTCTAAGAGTGTATTATCTAAATCCATCGCTACTAATTTTATCTTACTCATGCTATCCCTCCACAAAAAAATAATTTTGAATGTTGATCTGAAGACTTTTATATCCCTGATACTCATTGATCACTGGATAATATGTACATGTGATATACTTTGATGTTCCCATTTTCTCTCGAAATTCATCTTCATCCTCAAAAATCATACCATCAATCCTAGTTCCCTGACTACTCTTTAATGCTAATTTTATCACATTTCTATTTTTTCCAAAAACATTCACACGTTCCACTTTTAACTTTCTGTGTGCAAATAATGGTTTTTTATTTTCTTTTCCAAATGGCTCTAAAACAGATAACTGATGGATCAGATCCATGGTAATATAATCAACTGGCATATCAATATCAATCTGTACTTTCTTTGCAAAATCTTTTTTCTCAAGGGTACAGTTCTCATTGATCTTTTTGCGGAATTCCTGTAATTTTTCTTTTTCCAAAGAACATCCTGCGGCCATTGGATGTCCCCCAAACTTTGTGAACACCTCTTTGACTTTCATCATCTCTTCAAACATAGAATATCCTTCGATGGAACGTCCAGAACCTTTGATTCCTTCTTTTGCATCTGTTA
>ERZ506764.1323-NODE-1323-length-14668-cov-5.078218_pt1 | contig 14668 bp, 14 predicted proteins | sample MGYA00513041_ERZ506764 | MGnify/ENA metagenome assembly ERZ506764
AGAGCCGCCGTATCGACAACCAGCTGCGCGGCCGTGCAGGCCGTCAGGGCGACCCGGGTGCATCCCGCTTCTTCCTGAGCCTGGAGGACGATCTGATGCGCATTTTCGGCGGTGACCGCGTCCAGAGCCTCATGGATTCCCTGGGCCTCGACGAGGATGTGCCCATCGAGAACAAGCTCATCACCAACACCATCGAGAGCGCCCAGAAGAAGCTCGAAGCGTCGAACTTTGCAATTCGTAAGCAGGTGCTGCAGTATGACGACGTCATGAACCAGCAGCGCGAGATCATCTACAAGCAGCGCCAGATGGTGCTGGACGGCGAGGACATCTCCGGCAAGCTGCACGAGATGATGCGCCAGGCCATCGACGATGCCTGCACGAACTACCTGAACGGCGAGACCGCCGACGACTGGGATTTTGCCGGGCTGCGCCGCCACTTCATGAACTGGCTGTGCCTGCCCACCGACTTCAACTACACCACCGAGCAGCTGGGCGACCTGACGAAGGAGGGCATTGCCGACGAGCTGTACAAGCGCGGCATGGACATCCTGGCCGCCAAGGAAAAGCGCTACGGTGCCAAGACGATGCGTGAGCTTGAGCGCATCTGCCTGCTGCGCAATGTTGACAGCAAGTGGATGGAGCACATCGACAACATGGACCAGCTCAAGCAGGGCATGGGCCTGCGCGGCTACGGCCAGCATGACCCCGTGGTCGAGTACCGCATCGAGGGCTTCGCGATGTTCGATGAGATGATCGCGTCGATCCGCGAGGATGCCGTCCACATGCTGCTGACGATTGAGATCCGCCAGCAGAACGCCGAGCCGAAGCGTGAGCAGATCGCCAAGCCCACCGGCGATAATGCGCCCGGTGATACCGGTGCCAAGGCCCCGGCCCCCGTCCGCGTGACGAAGATCGGCCGCAACGATCCCTGCCCCTGCGGCAGCGGCCTGAAGTGGAAAAAGTGCACCTGCAAGGAGTACCACCCCGACCTGTAAGCAATACAAAAGGCGCTGCCCGGGATAAGGCGGCGCCTTTGTTGTAGGGGGGGCGTCTTAGACGCCCCGCAGCATGGCCGCTCTCTCCGTAGGGGCGGATTCCATATCCGCCCTCGGAGGGGTCAAGGCCCCTCCCCTACAATGCTTTTTTGAATGGGTAGAGTTGTAGGGGCCGCACATGTGCGGCCCGCAGCTTTCCCGCAAACGACCGCTTATTTTTATGCCGCGGGCCGGGCATGCCCGGCCCCTACGGTGGCAGCGTCTCTGTAGGGGCGAACATGGTTCGCCCGCCCGTTCACCACTTTCCCTTTTAACGAGGTAACATCATGAAAGCCCGAATCATCCGCGAACCCCGCTGCGCCTTACTCTGGCGCATTGACGAAAGCTACCCCAACTATGCCGCCATCGCCCGCGCGGCCAGGCGCTATGACGTCAAGCTCCGCCCCGTCGCGGACGGCGACCTCGGCGGCATCGTCGGGGACCTCTGCGCGGGCAGGCCGGCCCCAGTGTTTGCGCCGCTTATCGCGGTGCCGGACCGCCCGGCCATCATCGTCAGCGGACTGCGCCATGACAACGGCGAGTTGGGCGCGTTCCTTGACCTTATCAAAATGGGCGGCGCGTCCATTCCGGTGCGCAGCATGGTCACGCCCACCAGCAAGGGCTGGACGCTGGCAAACCTGCTGCTGGAATTAAACACCGAGCACGAGACCGTGCAGGGCGGCAACGCATGAAGCGCCGCCTGACCGCGCTGCTGCTGGTACTGCTTTGTCTGCCGCTGACCGCCTGCCAAAAGCAGCAAAATTTGTACAGTGCCACCTGGTTCGACCTGTTCGACACTGTCGCCATCGTGCAGGGCTATGCCGACAGCCAGGACAGCTGGAACGCCCAGACACAAGCCATGTACAGCGATTTACAGCGCTATAACGAATTGTTTGACATCTACCACCACTATGATGGCGTCATCAACCTGTATGATGTCAACGCCCGAGCCGCCGCTGCGCCGGTGCAGGTCAGCGACGAGCTGTACGCATTTTTGCGCTGGTGCAAAGACACCGCTTACCCTGCCGCCAACGGCGCGACGAACATCGCCGCAGGTGCGGTGCTGCGCCTGTGGCACGACGCGCGGGAAAGCGACTCCCCTGCCCCGCCCGACGCGGACGCCATCGCGGCGGCGCTGGCGCATATCGACATAGAGGATCTGGTTCTGGACGATGCAGCACAAACCGTCTATTTTGCTGACCCGGAGATGGCGCTCGACGTCGGTGCGGTGGGCAAGGGCTACGCCGTGGAGCAGACCGCCCGGGCCGCACAGGCCCGCGGGCTGACCAGTGCCCTGCTGAACATCGGCGGCAACGTGCGCGCCATCGGCACAAAGCCCGGCGGCAAGCCCTGGACCGCGGGTGTCGAGAATCCCTGGGGCGATGACCCCGCGTACATACAGGCCGTTGAGTTGGCCGACGGCGACAGCCTGGTCATCAGCGGCGACTACCAGCGCTACTTTGAGTACGACGGCGTGCGGTACGCTCACCTGATCGATCTGACGACGGGCTACCCTGCCCGCTACGTCAGCAGCGTGGCCGTGCTGGCCCGCGCCGACACCGGAGGTCTGGCTGACGCGCTTTCCACCGGGCTGTTCTGTCTGCCCGAGGAGACCGGCCAGGCCCTGGCCGCGCAAAACCACTATGCCGTCCTCTGGATGCACCCTGACGAGACCACGAGCCGGAGCGCAGACTGGCCGCAATAAAAACAACCCCCGATTGCCTGAAATCGGGGGTTATATATTTGCTGTAAATTTATACAAACTGTACAATTCTCACCGCTGCGGATTGATGATCGTGCGCCAATCGAGGTCGCCGTGCTCCAGGCCGTGGATGAGGACCTCGGCGGTGGCAATGTTTGTGGCAACAGGAACGTTGTGCACGTCACAGATGCGCAGCAGGTTCATCTCGTTCGGCTCGCTGGGCTTGGCGCTGATGGGGTCGCGGAAGAAAAGCAGCATGTCCACTTCCTCACAGGCGATGCGCGCCACGATCTGCTCGGCACCGCCGTGGCCGCCGGGCAGGAACTTTGTGACCTTCAGCCCGGCGTTTTCCTCCACCAGGCGGCCGGTCGTGCCGGTTGCCAGCAGACGGTGCTGCTCCAAAATATGGCGATACGCCATACAAAACTGCACCATCAACTCCTTTTTGGAGTCATGGGCTATCAATGCAATCGTCATAGGTAAATGCCACCATCCTTCGCAGCAGAGTACAATATATTAAAAGGTAAGCGGGACGCGCTGCCCGCACAAACGCTTTGCCATGGCCTGTCCGGCCACAACGGCGGGATCCGCAGCGGGCGGTACCGTGCCGTTGGCCCCGGCCAGCTGCAGAACGCGGCTTTCGGGGATGACCGCCAAAAGCTGCACGCCGACGGTGTCGATGCACTCGTCCAGATCAGCCACGGCAGCGTTTTTGCCGAAGCTCTCGCGCCGGACGCGGTTCATCACCAGGCGCACGGCGCTCTGCGGGCGGCCGCCCGCCAGCAGCCGGTCCGCCACGATCTTGCCGTCGCGCAGGGCCACGGGGTCGGGCGTCAGCACCAGCAGGGCCTTGTCCGCCACGGTGGAGGCCGCTGTGAACGGCGCACCCATGCCGGCAGCGGTGTCCAGCAGGATAAAATCAAAATAGGGCCGCATAGCGGTCAGCAGACGTCCCAGCGGGGCCGCCTCCACCGCGCCGCCCTCATACGGGGCACTGATGACGGACAGCCCAGGGTACAGCGGGCTGGGCACAACGGCCTTGGCCCCCTCGCATCTGCCGCACAAAACATCCTCAATGTCGTAAACGGTGCGGCCATAGACGCCTGCGATAATGTCCACGCTGCGCAGACCGGAGTCCAGCTCCACCAGCAGGGTCTTGCGGCCCAGCCGTGCCAGACAGGCCCCCAGCAGTACCGAGACGGTACTTTTTCCGGTACCGCCCTTGCCGGAGCAGACCATGATACACTGTGCGTTCATGTCGGCTCCTCTCCACAGTTGCATTAACACTATCTCGCATATATTCTATCACACTTCCGGCTGGACTGCAACTGGCTTTTTGTCAAAATGTGACATGTTCTTTTTGAAGAAAATCACGATAAGGGAAACTTTTTGATGCACAAAATCGGCAGAATGCCCAAGCGCACCCGATGGGGGTTAAGCGGCGCTCCGCAATCACACGCCAAAGACGGCATCCAGCACAGCGCGCAGGATGGGCGCGGCGTTGGACCCTCCACCGCCGTATTCCAGCACGACGGCCATGGCGATTTGCGGGTCGTCCGCGGGCGCATAGCCGATCAGCACCGAGTTGACATAGTGCCCACCGCCGGGCAGGGTGTCCGCCAGCTGGGGACTGCCAGTCTTGGCTGCGCAGGCCACGGGGCCCTCGCGCAGGACGCGGGTCGTCCGGGCCATCCGCTTCATGCCGTCGCGGATGGGGCCGAACACGCCCTCGCCGCCCGGAACCGTGGTGAATGTCGGGGCGTACTGCCAGACGGTCTCGCCGGTGGCGGCGTTCACGGCGCGGTCCGCAAAATGCAGGGCGGGCCGCTGCCCGCAGTTGGCCAGCGTGGCCGCGTAGGCCGCCAGCTGCAGCGGCGTCACGGCGGTGTTGCCCTGCCCGATGGCGGCCATCAGAGTCAGCCCGGCCTGGTAGTTTTCGTCGCTGCTCCACGTCAGGCGGCCCTGTGCCTCGGTGATTTCAACGCCGGTGGGCGTGGCCAGTCCTAACTGGCGTGCCATCGCGGAAAACACATCCACGCCCAGCCGCCGCCCGACATCGTAAAAGAAGATGTTGCAGCTGTACTCCAGCGCCGTGCGCAGGTCTACCGGCCCGCCGTGGCCGTATTGCAGGCAGCCCGGCTGGTAGCCGCTGTAAAACCCGTACCGCCCGGTGCAGTTGACAGTGGCGGCGGGGTCGATGCCCGCGGTCAGCGCCGCCGCGGCCACGGCAGGCTTGAAGGCCGACCCCGGCGCGTACAGCCCCTGGCAGACGCGGTCCAGCAGAGGCGCGGCAGCATCGGCGGAGAGCGCCGCGTAGTCTGCGCGGTAGCGGTTCAGATCGAAGCCCGGTACGCTGGCGGCGGCCAGGATGCCGCCGGTCTGCACATCCACGACCACCGCCGCCCCGGCACGGCACTCCCGCCCGGCCCCGGCAGCCTTGGTGGTGCGCAGAACCTCGATTTGGGATAAAAGCGCGTTTTGCAGTTCTTTTTGCAGAGCGCTGTCCACAGTCAGCACCAGCGTGGCCCCGGGCGCAGCCTCCCGCAGGGGCACGGTGCGGCGCACAGCGCCGTCAAAGCCGGTGTTCACGAGCACCCGCCCGTCCTGCCCGCGGAGCAGGTCGTCATAGGCGGCCTCCAACCCGCTCTGCCCGATGACAGCATCCATCGCAAGGCCGCGCCGCCGGGCAGTGGGCCACTGCTCTGCCGTGATCGGCCCGGTGAAGCCCAGCGCATGGGGCAGCAGCGTGCCGTTCGGCCAGGTGCGCACGCCACGGGCGGCAGCCCGCACTGCGCCGCTCTGCACAAGATCGGCCTTGTAAAACGACGTCAGAACGTCACTGCCGACGCCCTGCATCACGGGCAGCTCCCCCGCCGACGCGGCAGCAAAAAAGGCAGCAAGCTGTGTTTCCACATCCTTGCTGCCTGTCAGGCTCTCTATGGCTTTTACGGTCTCGCGCAGGTCGGTGCCCGGCGGCGCCGGGATGCGCAGGTAGACGTCATACACGGTGGTGTCGCGGGCCAGAACGACCCCGGCGCTGTCCACGATGGCCCCGCGCGCGGCGTGCTGGGTCACGGTGTAGCTGGCGGAGCTGGCCTCGGCGGCCTTGTCGGCGTAGTAGTCGGCGCGGACGAACTGCATCCAGGCCAGCCGCGCGAAGAACGCCGCAAACACCGCGCCGCACAGCACCATCAGCACCGCCACGCGGACGCGGCGGCGGTGGGAGTTTTTGCGGTTGGCCATGGGATCACCTCGGTAAAAAAGGATTTGTTTGTTAGGAAATGGGACATGTAGGGGCGCGGCAGCCATTCACTGCGCGGGCCGATGGCGGGCATCGACCCCTACAAACCGCGCCGCCTATTTATTGTACCCAAAATTCGACGAAAAAGCAATTACTTTTTCACGAAATAGACCGTGCCCCACAAATCGGCGGTGTCGGTCAGCGGGACCTGCGCGGTCAGGCCGTCGGCGTCAGGGGCGGGCGCGGCGGCCAGTGTGCCCAGCCAGTCCCCGCCCGCGGTGGTCACGATGTCCCCTGCCGTCAGTGCGCAGTCGGCGGGCAGGCCGGTCAGGACCCACTGCCCCGGCGTGACTAACCCGGCATAGCTGCCGCAAAGCCCGGCAGCGGCGGAAAATTCCACAGTGCAGGTGTCGCCGTCCGTGCGGGTAACGACCCCCGCGTACCGCCCGCCCGCGTCGAGAACGGCATTCCCCGGCGCGGCGTCCGGGCAGGCCAGCGTGAAACCGCCGACGCCCCGGGCCACGACCCGCGCCGGGGTGACGCCGGTGATGCCCCGCCCGCAGCCGACAAGCTGCCGCAGGGCGGCGTTCTCGGCCAGCGCGTCGGCAGACTGCGCCAGCTGTTGATGCAGCGTGAAATTTTCCTGCTGCAGGGCGTCCAGCCGGGTCATGTAGTGCCTGCCGACAACGCGGTCTACCCGAGCCAGCGCGGCGGGCCGGAGTGCCGCCAGCTGCGGCAGGGCCAGCAAAAGCGCGGCCAGCACCAGCGGCACGGCCCAGCGCCAACGCCGCCTGCGGCGGCAAGAAAGATCCAGCTGCACAAACATCACCCCAAGGCAGAATATGCCTTGCGGGACGGGGTTAGACTTTGGTATAATACAGAAAGAATACCGCGCATGTAGGGGCGAGCATTGCTCGCCTGCGGAACGCAGTGGCAGCCGCAAAGTTCCCGGGTCGATGACGAGCATCGACCTCTACAGCGTGACCGCGTGCGAACCATGTTCGCCCCTACAAATTAAGAAAGGTCAACTTTTATGAAATACAAGCTCCTGTTACTCGATATAGACGGCACGCTGCGGCCCGGCAGCTGTGAGCGCGTGCCGAAGGAAAACGCTGAGGCCGTCTGCGCCGTGCAGAAGGCCGGCGTCAAGATCGCGATTGCCACGGGCCGCGGGCGCATCGGCGTGGGCAAGGGCCTGCTGCGCAGCATCCGGCCCGACTACTGGGTCTGCGCGGGCGGTGCGCAGCTGGTGGACTACAAGGGCGCAGACCTGGCCCTGCACCGCCTGACCACCGAGGAAATGTACGCGCTGGTGGACTTTTTTGAAGATTACGACCTGCCGCTGCGCTTTACCTACCACGACGCGAACTACGCCTACCTCGGCTATGAGGAGTTCGCCCGCCGCGAGCGGGAGAAAAATTTGGCGCTGAACATTGTGGACGGCGAGGATCAGGACAAGCATCTGGAGGAGATGCCCTTCGGCGCGTTCGGCTTTCTCTCGCAGGAGATGGCCGACAGATTTCAGGAAAAATACGGCTATCTGGGGCTGAATTTCCTGTTCTCCTACCCCGGCAGCGACGGCTGCGATATTTTGCAGCAGGGCATTGACAAGGGCGCAGGTCTGCGGGAACTGGCGAAGCTGGCGGGCATCGACTCGGCGGACTGCGTGGCCGTGGGCGACGGCGATAACGACGTTGCGATGCTGAAAGCGGCGGGCCTCGGCATTGCCATGGGCAGCGGCAGCGCTGCCGCCAAGGCTGCCGCGGACCGCATCGGCCCCGACGCCGAGCCCCACGGCATTGCCGAGCTCTGCCGTGCGCTCTGGCCGGAGGCGTTTTAAATGGCCGAGTACACCCATGTCGGCCCCGGTCTGCCGCCGCTGCACGGTGCGCAGGCCGACGCGCTGATCTTAGGCAGTTTTCCCAGCCCCAAGAGCCGGGAGCAGGGCTTTTTCTACGGCCACAAGCAGAACCGCTTCTGGCCGATGATCGCCGCCGTGACCGGTGAGCCGGTACCCGATTGGGCCGACATCGAGGCGAAAAAGGCCATAATTTTAAAGCACGGGCTGGCCGTGTGGGACACGATCGGCGCGTGCGACATCAAAGGCGCGTCGGATGCGTCGATCCGCAACGCCGTGCCGAACGATGTGGCCGCGCTGATACAAAAGCTGGGTGTGCGGGCCGTGTTCTGCAACGGCGCGGCGTCGGGGCGTATCTACGCGAAATATGCAGAGCCCCTGACCCACCTGCCCGCCGCCGTGCTGCCCAGCACCAGCCCCGCCAACGCCGCCTGGTCCCCCGCGCGGCTGCAGGCGGCATGGGGCGCTGCTTTAGCACCGTTTTTGCGCGCGGATGGTTGCAAGTGAACGGATTTTGTTCTATAATAAAAAGGTATAATTTTAATATTGTCTGCCGGTAGGGGCGGGGCATGCCCCGCCCGCAGCCTTCCCATGGAAGGCGGTTGACCGTAAGGCCGCGGGCCGGACATGTCCGGCCCCTACAGAGCAAGAAAAACAGGGAGGTGCCTGCATGAGCAAATGGCAGGAAAAAACCAAACGCCCGGTGCTGCCGGTCTATATGGCGGCGCTGGTGTGGCCTATTATGGCCCTGCTGGTGCCCATCTACACGCTGGGCGGGCTGGTGCTGACCGCCGCGGTCAGCGCGGGCGCCTACTTTGCGGGCACAAAGCTCTGCCCCACCCGCGTTGTGCGCACCTACGTGCCCTATGCCACGGGCAGTGAGGATGTGGACGCCATGCTGAACGGCATTGCCGCAAACCTCGATGCACTGCATAAACTGAACGAGGCCATCCCCGACCCGCAGCTCTCCCGGGCCATGGACCGCATGGAGAAGGCAGGCCGCAGCATTGCCGCCGTTGTGGAGAAAACCCCCGACAAGGCACGCAGCGTGGACCGCTTTGCCCGCTACTACCTGCCCGAGGTCGTCAAGCTGATGGGCACCTACGCGGCGCTGGAGCAGAACGGCGTCAGGGGCGAGAACGCCGCCCAGATCGAGGCCGAGCTGCGCCGCAACGCCGAGACGACGGCGACAGCCTTTGAAAACCAGCTGGATGCGCTCTACAGCGCCGAGGCAATGGATATTTCTACCGATATTGAGGTGCTGGACAGTATCCTGAAAAGCCAGAACCTTGCCAAGTAAATAGAGGATACAAGAAAGGAAGATCACTATGGCTGACCTGAGCAACGAACTGGACCTGAACGTACCCGCCGCACCCTCTCTGACGCTGGATGCCGCCCCCGCGGCCCCGACGCTGACCCTGGACCCCGCCGCCGATGAGAAAGTCATCGCGGAAAGCAAAAAAGCGACCCCCGTGCAGGTCGAGGACACGCCCCTCTCCCCCGAGGAGCAGAAGATGGTCAACGACTTTGCCGAGAAAATCGACATCACCAACTCCCAGATGGTCTTGCAGTACGGCGCTGCCAGCCAGAAGAAGCTGAGCGACTTCTCCGAGACCGCGCTCTCCCGCGTCAAGACCAAGGACATGGGCGAGACCGGCGAGCTCATCACGAGCCTGATTTCTGAATTGCAGGGCTTTGACGCCACCACCGAGCAGCCCAAGGGCATCTTCGGCTTCTTCAAAAAGACGTCCAACAGCATTGAGCAGCTCAAGACCCGCTACGACAGCGCCGACAAGAACGTCGAGCGCATCAAGGCCCAGCTGGAGGACCACCAGGTCACCCTGATGAAGGACATCACGATGCTGGATAAGATGTATGAGCTGAACCTTGTCTACTTCAAGGAGCTGACGATGTACATCCTGGCCGGCAAGAAGAAGCTGGCCGAGGTCCGCGCCAACGACCTGAAGGCCGCGCAGGAGAAGGCCCAGCGCACCCAGCTGCCTGAGGATGCCCAGGCCGCCCGCGACCTGGCCGACCTGTGTGACCGCTTTGAGAAGAAGCTCTACGATCTGGAGCTGACCCGCAATGTGTCCATCCAGATGGGCCCGCAGATCCGCCTGATCCAGTCCAACGACACGATGATGGCCGAGAAGATCCAGACGACCATCGTGAACACGATCCCGCTGTGGAAGAACCAGATGGTGCTGGCGCTGGGCATCGCCCACAGCCAGCAGGCTATGCAGGCCGAACGCGCCGTGACCGATGCCACGAACGAGCTGCTGAGAAAGAACGCTGCCACGCTCAAGCAGGGCACGATTGAAATTGCAAAGGAGTCCGAGCGCGGCATTGTGGACATCGAGACGCTGCAGCAGACGAACAAGCAGCTGATCGAGACGCTGGATGAGCTGAATAAGATCCGTGCCGACGGCAAGGTCAAGCGCGCCAACGCCGAGCAGGAGCTGGGCCGCATCGAGGGCGAGCTCCGCCAGAAGATGCTGGAGATCAACAACTGATTGCCGTTGCAGGGGGCGACATCCTCTTGCGTAGGAGCTTGTAGGGGGCGATGCCTGCATCCGCCCCTACAGCACAATATAGGTATTTGCTATGCAGCTTGAACAACAGGAAAACTTTACCATTCATGGCCCGCAGCTGGAAATCCTCGGCGAGGTCGAGACAAAGCTGCCCGCACCTGCCAAAAAGCGCGGCACAGCGTCGATTGTACTCGTCGCACTGGCGCTGGTGTCGGTGCTGGGCATCGGCGGGGCAAAGCTGAAGGGCATGTACAGGGAAACGGCGGAAATTTACACCTCCGCGCAGGACGAGTACGGCCACAGCATTCAGGGAGATTTTGAGGCGCAGGCTGACGCGGCGGCGAACCTCATCAAACAGGCGGGCTATGTGGACAGCACTCCGGCGGCTGCTTTACAGGAAGCCGAGGACGCGCTGGCCGCGTGGAATGATACGGACGATTCCCCTGCGGTGCAGTACGCGGCCAACCGTCGGCTGTACAATGCGGTGGATACGCTGTATGCGTCGCTGAACAACAAGGTCGATGACAGCACCCAGCGGGCGCTGGATGACCAGTACAATGCGTTTGTTTCGGCGCAGGCGACGATAGAACGCGCCGCCAATGTATACAACCTCTGGGTGGAGGACTACGAGAAAGCTGTCTCGCAGTTCCCGGCCAATCTGATCTCCGGTTTGTGGGGTGCGCAGGCACCGGAACGCTTTGCTACCAAATAAACCACGATAACAAGGGGAAATTATGAAACTGAAAACATTTGCCAGACGCGCGGCGGCTGCCGGTGCAGTGCTGGCCGCACTGACGCTGGCGGCGCTTCCCGCGCTGGCCGCGCCCAAGGTGCAGGTCAGCACGACAAACGCCGTGGCCGACCATGCGGACATCCTGTCCGACGAGACAGAACAGTATGTCAATGACGTTTCAATCAAGCTGTCCGATGCCTGCGGTGCGCAGATCGGCGTCTACACGCTGGATGAACTGCTGGGCAGCACGACGATGGAGGGCTTTGCCTACGACGTTTTTAACGCCTGGGGGCTGGGCTCAGACGACCTGGACAACGGCGTGCTGCTGCTGCTGGCCCCCAACGAGGCCGACGGCGGCGACTACTACATCATGCGCGGCGACGGGCTGGAAAGCCAGCTGTCGTTCAGCACGCTGGGGTCGCTGCTGGACGAGTACATGGAACCCTATTGGGTCAACGGTGATTACGACACCGGCACCCAAAAGACCGTGCAGGCGCTGGCCAACCGGCTGTGCAGCATCTACGGCGTAACGCTGAACAGCAGCTATACCGATACCGGCGCCCCCGATAGAGGAGGGCCCAATGTTATGGGCTTTGTTCTGCTGGTTGTGGCGGTGCTGCTGGTCATCTGGCTCATCACCTACCTGATGCGCCCCCGCGGCCCGCGTCCCCCGCGCGGCGGTGGCGGCGGCAGCAGCTTCGGCAACAATATGTTCTGGTACAGCATGGGCCGTGCCTCCCGGCGCCCGCGCCGCCCGCCGCCTCCTCCCCCGCCGCGCGGCCCCGGCTTCGGCGGCCCCGGCTTTGGTCCCGGCCCCGGCTTTGGCGGCGGCCCCAGACCCGGCGGTGGTCCGCGTCCCGGCGGCGGGTTCCGTCCCGGCGGCGGCTTTAGCAGCGGCGGCGGTGCAGGCCGCAGCCGTCCGTCCGGCGGCTTTGGCGGGGCGCGCCCCTCCGGCGGCTTCCGTTCCGGTGGCGGTTCCACCCGCGGCGGCGGTGTAGGGCGGCACCATTAAAGCAAAAAGCCTTCCCCCTCGGGGGAAGGTGGCCCGCAGGGCCGGATGAGGGGCGAGCTTGCCCATATTGCCCGTAAACGGGTCATTACGGTAAGTTCCCCCTCATCAGTCGCCTATCGGCGACAGCTTCAGTCTCCGCGCCAAGAGCCGCCTCCGGCGGTTGCGCTTCGACACGCGCCTGCGGGCGCAGCCCCCCGGGGGAAGCCTTTTTTATATAAGAAAAGGAGGCAGCTATGCCAAAATTTGCAGTTATCACCGGTGCAAGCTCCGGGATCGGGGCCGAGTTCGCGCGCCAGCTTTCCGCCCGCGGATATAACCTGCTGCTGGTGGCCCGCCGCGCGGACCGGCTGGAAAAGCTGTCCGACCAGCTGACGACGGTCTGCGAGATCTTCACTGCGGATCTGTCCAAAAAGAGTGAGTGTCTGCGCCTGGTCAAGGCGTTGGAGGGCCGCCGCGTGGATCTCTTCATCAACAACGCGGGCTTTGGCGACTGCGGGCCGTTTTTGCAGACGGAACTGGATAAGGACCTCGATATGCTGTCGGTCAACATCCGGGCGCTGCACATCCTGACGAAGAAAATCGGGCAGCAGCTCTATAAGCAGGGCTTCGGCGCACTGCTGAACGTCGGCTCCTGCGCAGGGCTGATGCCCGCAGGCCCCTACATGGCGACCTACTACGCCACCAAGGCCTACGTTGTCAGCCTGACGAGTGCGCTGGCGCAGGAGCTGCGCGAGGCCCGCAGCCCCGTGTATGTCGGCTGCCTCTGCCCCGGCCCGGTCAACACCGAGTTCAACGCTGTGGCGAACGTGGAGTTTGCGCTGCGGGGCATCACGCCGGAATACTGCGTGCGCTGCGCGCTGGACGGCATGGCCCGCCGCAAAACGGTCATTGTGCCGAACCCCGTGGTTGCCGCCGGCATGACGCTGGGGCGCTTCCTGCCGCGGCCCGTGTATATCAAAATCGCTGCGCACCAGCAGCGGAAAAAGCTGTATAAGAGATAAAAAATGCCCGCTGTCTGTACCAGACAGCGGGATTCTTTGTAGGGGGCAGGTGTTGCCCACCCATGGTTGTGTGCGGCAGCCGCAAGCCTTCCCGGACGGATATGGAATCCGCCCGGGAAGGCTTCCCCATCGGGGGAAGCTGTCGCCGCCAGGCGACTGATGAGGGCAGAGCTTGCCATGGCAACCCGTTTGCGGCTAATCACGGTAACCTGGCCCCTCATCCGGCCTCGGGCGGGGCTTCGGCCACCTTCCCCCTTGGGGGAAGGCACTTTACAGTTAGTTCAGCGTTTTCCCGAAGAACTCCAGCTCCGGCTTGATGGTATTCATCAGGGCGTCGAACTGGTCGGGGGTCAGGCTCTGGGCACCGTCGCTCTTGGCCTTGGCCGGGTCATTGTGGGTCTCGATCATCAGACCGTCGGCACCGACGGCCACTGCCGCCTGGGCCAGCGCGGGCACCATGAAGGCAATGCCTGCCGCGTGGCTCGGGTCGATGACAACGGGCAGATGGGTCACCTTTTTCAACATAGGAACGGCGGAAATGTCCAGCGTGTTGCGCATGCTCGTCTCAAAGGTACGGATGCCGCGCTCGCACAAAACGACGTTGGGGTTGCCCTCTGCCATGATGTACTCGGCGCTCATGACGAGCTCCTCCAGCGTCGAGGACAGGCCGCGCTTGAGCAGCACCGGCACGTTCAGCTTGCCGACAGCCTTGAGCAGCTCAAAGTTCTGCATGTTGCGCGCACCGATCTGGATCATATCGACCTTGGCGTCAAGGAACAGCGGGATGTGCTCGTTGTTCATCAGCTCGGTCACGATGGGCTGGCCCGTGACCTTGCGGGCCTCCTGCAAAAGCTCCAGACCCTCAGCACGCAGACCCTGGAAGCTGTACGGGCTGGTGCGGGGCTTGAACGCGCCGCCGCGCAGGATGCTGGCCCCGGCGGCCTGCACGCGCTGGGCCACGTAGGTGATCTGCTCCTTGCTCTCGACGCTGCAGGGGCCGCTCATGACGGAAAAGTAACCGCCGCCGATCTTGTGGCCGCCCACGTCGACGATGGTGTCGTCGGGGTGGAACTTGCGGTTGGCCTTTTTGTACGGCTCGGACACGCGGCGGCAGGTCTCAACGACGGGGTTTGCCAGCACCCAGCTCTCGGCCAGCGCCTTGGTGTCGCCGATCAGGCCGAGAATGTGGGTGTCGCTGCCGACGGAATCGTTGATCTGGAAGCCCATGCTGTTCAGCTCATTGCAGAAGGCCTGCACCTTGTCAGCGGGGGCGTGCTGTTTTAAAACGATGATCATGATGTGTTCTCCTATCTATTACAACCGTGAATTTTTCTCAATGACGGTATTCTAACACTTTAAAGCGCTAAAGTCAAGCCCCCTTGCGAAAATTGTTGAGGGGATTTATAATAGAAAAAAGGCTTCCCCCTTGGGGGAAGCTGTCCGCGAAGCGGACTGATGAGGGGCGGCCTTGCCAATGCAACCCGTTCACGGGCAATCACGGAAGCTCTGCCCCTCATCCGGCCCTGCGGGGCCACCTTCCCCCCTGGGGGAAGGCA
>ERZ506764.1349-NODE-1349-length-14411-cov-13.650042_pt1 | contig 14411 bp, 10 predicted proteins | sample MGYA00513041_ERZ506764 | MGnify/ENA metagenome assembly ERZ506764
TTTGGCATATTCATGCCAAAACACCTCGCGGGATAGTGGTGTGTGAACAGTAACCCTGCATCAGATATCTTTGTCCTGTGTCAAATTATTACAAACATGAAATGGAATATGTTTGAATTGTAGAAAGAAATGCGAAGAATAACAAAAAGATTAATAAATGTTACAGAAATATAAAATTTATGGTAATTAATCCTTGCGTTTTTGAGTGCAGTGTGTTAATATGTATAAGAATTAACTTAGATATTGCAAAAACATTAAGATATAGAAAGAAAATGTTACGAGGGTGAGAATTCATGAAGAAAAGAATTGTATGTCTTACATTAGCACTCCTGATGAGCGCAACACAGGTTGTTAGTGTAAGTGCTTCAAGAGAGGATGAATTGAGAGAAGAGCAGGCGATCACAAGTCAGCAGCTGGATGCTACATATTCCAGAATGGATGAGCTTGCATATGCGAAATCACAGCTTGAGAATGAGATTTCCGAACTGGATTCCAATCTTGTAAGTGTTATGGTTTCTATTGATACTCTTAAAGGAGATATCGATAATAAAGAAGTAGATATTATTAAGACAAAACAGGATCTGGCTAAGGCTCAGAAGGCGAGAGATAAGCAGTATGAGAGCATGAAGCTTCGTATTCAGGCACTGTATGAACAGGGTGGGGATGCAGCGTGGTTTCAGATGATGCTTAATTCAGAAGATTTAAGTGAACTTCTGACACGTGCTGAGAATACACAGCAGATGTATGAGCAGGACAGAAAGAATCTTGATAAATATGTGAATACTATTAATGAGGTGAATAATTTAAAGACTCAGTATGAATCTGACAAAGCAGAACTGGAAGAGATGAAGGCTTCTTATGAACAGCAGTCTTATGATCTTCAGTGCCAGATCGATCAGAAGAAATCTGAATCAGCCGATTATGAGAATGAAATTGCATATGCACAGCAGCAGGCGACAGAATATGCAAATCTGTTAGCGGAACAGACAGCTGAAATTCAGAGATTGGAAGCTGAAAGAATCGCAGCAGAAGAAGAGGCAAGACGACAGGCTGAGGAAGAGGCTGCAAGACAGGCGGCAGAAGAAGAGGCAGCAGCAAAAGCTGCAGAGCAGGAACAGGACTCCGAATCAGAAGAGGAAGAAAATGTAGAGTATGATGAAGACGGAAATGAGATTGAGAATACTGATGATGCGGATGATGAGTCTGAATCAGATGATGGTGTAGAATATGATGAAAATGGTGATTCTGTTGACAATGCAGGAGCTTCTGATGATGTAGAGTACGATGAGTATGGCAATGTGATTGATTCTGATAATACAGTTTCACCAGATGATTATGAGAGTGAACAGTCATCTGATTCAGATAGTTCTTCATCTTCAGGATCAGGATCTTCTGTAGTAGACTTTGCAACACAGTTTGTTGGCAATCCATATGTATGGGGCGGTACAAGCCTTACAGGTGGAGCTGACTGTTCAGGATTTACACAGAGTGTATATGCAAACTTCGGAGTAAGTCTTCCGAGAACTTCTTATGAACAGCAGAATGCCGGTACAGAAGTATCTTATGCTGATGCACAGCCGGGCGATTTGATCTGCTACGGTGGACACGTTGCAATCTATATGGGGAATGGACGTATCGTTCATGCATCGAACTCTGTAGATGGAATTAAGATCAGTGATAACGCAGCGTACAGAACGATTGTTTCTGTAAGAAGACTGGTATAATTAAATAAGTATAAATAATTAAATTTATAGGGGTTGAAAAGGAGTATCGCTAAGGGGGCTGATGCTCCTTTTCTTTATGTATAAGTTACCATTATTCCGCGAGGTGTTTTGGCATGAATATGCCAAAATTCCGAGACATACCGCGCGAATTTATGCGATTAGCATAAATTCTGTGCATCGCGAAGCGTGTTGCTGTGAACGGAGTGAACCGTAACCATGTATAATATTTTACCGATTTTCAGGTGGATTTTACCTTGACATAAAATTGGATGGATAGTACAGTTTATGTAACTGAAGAGATACATATAAAATTTTAAATCTGTTTTTGGAGACATCAGTGGGAAAGAATATTCTCATGAATTATCCGGATTATAGTTGAATAGTGAAAGCGAGGAATGATAAATGGCAAATGACCATGTAGAACATATAAGAATTGTACAGGAAACAGTTGCTGGTAAGGAGATTACTTTTGCACATGTAATGGGAGGGCCGGCTCCGGTCATATACCAGAAGCTTGGACTGAATCCGCAGGTGGATTACCGTTCATCTGCAATCGGAATTATGAATATGACACCGCCTGAATCTGCAGTGATCGCATCTGATATTGCGGTAAAAAGCGGAAATGTTTATCTGGGATTTGCAGATCGATTTACAGGCACACTGATCATTACGGGAGAGATTTCCGATGTAATGTCAGCGATGACTGAGGTTGTGGATTATTTCAGAGACACTCTGGGTTATGTAGTCTGCAAGATTACCAAAAGATAGGAAGTGTTGGGATGGCAGGGATGACAACCAGAGAATTACTGGAAAAGCTTTATAACCAGGATTATGAGAAACTAAAAGGAAAAAAGCTGCGTATGACCAGGGTAAGGGTTCCGGGAAAGGAAGTGTGCCTAGCGCATGTGATCAATCCTTCACAGAGCTGTATTTATCAGAATCTTGGTCTGCATATTGGAGTCCATGAGGGAGAAGACCACACAGGAGAAGCAATCGGAATGATTCGTTTTACCCCATGGGAAGCAGTGGTTGTAGCTGCTGATATTGCAGTGAAAAGTGCAAATGTGGAGATTGGTTTCATGGATCGCTTCAGCGGATCATTGATCCTTACGGGAGGTCTGACGGAAGTTCAGACTGCAGTGGAAGAAGTGGTGAAATTTTTTAGAGAGGTGCTTGGCTTTAAGACTTGTGCAGTTCACAAAAGTTAAAACATACGAAAAGTCAGTTATTCTGTACCGATGGTGCTTATGTAACTGCCGGAATAGCTGAGAAAAGTGAAAGGGACAGACATTAAATATGAAGAAAATATTTCTGATGGGCAGAAGTGAAGCAGGTAAGACTTCATTAACACAGGCATTAAAAGGCGAAAAACTTCATTATGTAAAAACGCAGTATACGAATACGGATGATGATACCATTGATTCTCCGGGAGAGTATGCAGAGTCCAAGCATTTCAGCGTAGGGCTGGCCTGTTTTTCTTTTGAAGCAGATGTGGTGGCAATGGTACAGTCAGCAGATGAACCTTTCAGTTTGTTTGGCTATGGCAGTAATGCATTTATTCTGAGACCACTGATAGGAATCATTACGAAAATAGATTCTCCTTATGCGAATGTTCCAATGGTGCGTCAGTGGATGCTGAATGCAGGATGTGAAAGAATTTTTCTGGTAAACAATGTGACCGGAGAGGGGATTGATGAGCTGAGAGCGTTTTTGAATGAGGATGTTCCAAAGCTGAGTCTGGAAGAAGCAAAATTCAGACAGAGTCTTGGTCTGAATGAATGGGATCCGCTGCCGGAAGGTGTGGAATATTGAAAAATATATTGATAAATAGTTGACAAGCTTGCTGCAGGGTGTTATTATAATGACAGTATAATTCCATACAGAACATATTAAGTGCTGATACTGTGAGAAAGAACAGTACAGAAAGAGGGAATCAGGTGAGAAACCTGAGCGATCCGGTCACTGTAACAGAGGAGCAAATCTCAGAATGTCCATTGTGCCATAGCATGAGAAGGAGAGAGGAGCGATGAGCCTGGAGCCAGGAAACCTGCTTGGTATGGCGAGGTTAAACTTCCGTGTAAAGTGTAACAACCAACTCCGTTGAATCCGCAGCTGCGGAGTGTTGTCTGCTTTTATCTGAAGGCAGACATTTTTTATGGAATGCGCCTGTTCTTTATGAATTATACATGATTAAATGGCAGGCGATACTACTTCGGATTTATTCGTTCCCTCCGCGCACTCATGAACGGATTTTTTTCTACCCCGGGGTAGCATCGCTCCCTCTTATTAATTTTAAATGTATGATCTGTGAAAAATACTGTAATGAATTTTCAATGCTTTGTTATGTGAAGAGAAATTGATAATTTATTAGAGTATTTTTTTTATTTCGTCCTCTGATGGGTGGGATTGATGGAGAATGAGAAAACGGAATTATTCTGGAAAGATAAAAACTTGCAACAGGAGAGGAGAGGTAGCAATGGAGAAACCTTATTGGGAAGGGAAAGAATATTCTTATTTCAGCCATAAGAAATGTGAATTTTTTCCGTGTCATAAGAATGCAGATCCGGATGATTTTAACTGTCTGTTTTGTTATTGCCCGCTATATGCCCTGGGTGAGAAATGCGGTGGGAATTTCCGGTATACGGAAAAGGGAATTAAAGACTGCACAAACTGTATGCTTCCGCATAAGCGAAAAAACTATGGGTATGTCACAGGAAAATACCAGGAACTGGCTGATATGATGAAAAGAGCAAAGGAAAGTATCAGCAAATAAGAGGAGAATGCGTTGCTGCTTAGAACGGAGTGAACAGTAACAATGTGTCAGATTAGCACAAATAAGAAAGAACGATTTTCATTGTAATACAATGCTTGTTCTGCTAGAATAAGGATAGCAAAAGAGAAGAGTCTGTAAGATTTTCAAGTCTGTTCTGAGTTAGTATATAAAGCATTTCACACACATTTTTCACACTTTTCACATGCACAGAAGAAAATGCATCACAGGCATTTGACGTCTTTTCCTGGCGACATTTTCTTGTCGGCAGAGCTCTGCATTTCTACATAGAGCCGTCGGAAAACAGGGAAAATTCACTGTTTTCCGACGGTTTTTGTCATTGATCATGGTTGAAAAACAAAAAAGATACTGATATAATGATATTATATTTATGTAAGGGAGTTAACTACTACATGAAAAAAAGAAATACAGCGATACGCGCATTGTCAGTTTTTCTGGCTTATTCAATGGTTTGTACATCGGTACCCGCTGCGGGTCAGGAAATGTTTGGATCCGGAGTCAACAGGGAGACAGAAGAAAATACATCAGATCTGAAAGAATTTCAAAGTTCACAGGCAGATGAATTTGGAACAGATACGGGATCGGATGCAGAATTGTTCGGAAGCGATGATGCAAAACAGGAGTTTCAGGATGGAGAAAACTCAGAAGAGGGTACAGACGGAATCAGGTATATTAAGGGTCGTCCGTTGACAGAAGAGGAAAGAAAGGAAGAACTGGAACCCTTTAAAAATTTAAAACCTTTGGATCCGGGAATTGAAGTGGAGAGTGATCTGACATCAGTTTATGCTGCATATGGAAACAGGGAGGCTGCATTTCCATCTTCCTATGATGCCAGAAAGGAAGGATTAGTTACGCCCGTAAAGAATCAGAATCCATTTGGAACCTGCTGGGCTTTTGGTATGGCAGCAATCATGGAGACTTCGCTTCTGGCACAGAACAAAGGAACCTACGATCTGTCAGAAGAACATTTATCATATTTTTTCTCCAACAGACAGAATGATCCTCTTGGAAATACCCCCGATGATAAGAATTATGTACTGGGAAATTATCATGTAATAGGAGGTAATGATCACCTGGCGGCTATTTATCTCAGTACATGGTCGGGAATGACTACAGAGGCCGATGTACCATTTCCTACGGATTCTTCGCATCAGCAGGATCTGACTGTACAGATTCCGGGAAGTAAGGCTTATAATTCAGCGGCATATCTGAAAAATGCATCTGTTTCCAAATACAGTGAGGAACGTATGAAGGAAATGTTGCTGAATGACCATGCAGTATCCATTATGCTTTATATGAAGGAAAATTATGTAAACCCGGACACAGCAGCATATTGTTATCCTGTTGGAAAATCAAATTCGACTGTAATTAATCATATTGTGACAGTGGTCGGATGGGATGATACGTATTCAAAGGATAATTTCCTTCCTGTTTCCAATGTAACATCTGATGGTGCGTGGATCATCAAAAACAGTTGGGGGGAGAAGAAAGGAGACGGAGGATATTACTATCTTTCTTATCAGGATCCCAATATCAGTAAACTTGTAAGTGCAGAGGCAGTGGCTGCTTCGGATCAAAAGTACAGGAATAATTATTTTTATGATGGTTCTTCAGCACTTTCAGTGATTCCGATACAGGCGGGACAGTCAGTAGCAGCAGTTTATGAGACAACTGCAGGAAAGGGAAAAGCAGAAGTCCTAGGGGAGGTTAATCTTGTTACAAACAGTGACAATGCCTGTTACAAAATTCAGATATACACCGATCTGACAGATCCATATGACCCGGAAAGCGGGACCGCTGCATATGCTGCTCCATATGAGTTTGAACAGCCAATCGCAGGTGTACAGACTATCAGTGTACCAGAGGTGGTTTTGAAACAGGGAAGCAGATATTCTGTTGTGATCACAAACAGTGGGATTGAAAAAATCAGCTTTGGAGTGGAAGCAAAGTCCAGTTATGGAAACTGGTTTACCTGTACGGCGGGGATAGAAACAGGGCAGACATTCTATAAGAGTGCATCGGAAACGGCCAGGTGGACAGATGGAAAGACGAAAAACTGGACGGCAAGGATCAAGGCACATACAAGGACCCTGAATCAGTCATGGGTGCCGGATACACCGGTATTTCAGGTGAAGGCATATAATTCCGGATACAACCTTATTTCATGGAAAAAAGTTTCCGGAGCTACAGGATATTATGTGTACAGAAAACCTGCAGTAGGTGGGAAGTGGTCCCAAATTGCAGATGTCGGGACATCGGAATTAAAATATAAAGATAGTAAGGTTACGGCTAATGCATCATACCGTTATACAGTAAAAGCATATTATGAAGCATCCGGAAAAAGATATTCAGGTAAATATAAAACCGGCGATGTGATTAAAGCAGCACCTGCAGTGCAGAAGGTTACTTCTGTGAAATCTGAGAAAAATGGAATCCGTATCCGGTGGAAGCCTCAGAAAAAATGTGACGGCTATTATATTTACAGAAAGAAAAAAGGTGGTTCCTATCAATTGATAAAGAAAATTTCCAATGGAAATAGTTCTTCTTATCTGGACAAAAAAGCACAAAAAGGTGTATCATACTATTATGCGGTAAAAGCATATGTTAAAGAGCCATATGGAAATACATACAGCAAATATAAAAGTTCATCTGCTGTAAAAAGAAAATAGGAAATGAAGGAAAGAGATTATGAAGAGAAGGTTTGGAACAGTAATAGCAATGGTACTGTGCTTTATTCTGACAGTGGTTTCTGTTTATGCGGATGACGGAAAGGGTCAGAATCCGGATTATGTAACAGATTATTATATGATCGTACAGAGTACACAGGGCGGGGTAGATATTTATGATGAAGCAGACACTCAGAGTGTTAAACTGAATGACAGCAAGATTCCAAATGGAACTGCCATTCACGTTCTGGGTGAGAAGAATGGAGCAGACAATAAAAAATGGGCATATGCACAGTACCATGGAATGAACGGATATGTTCCTATGGATGATCTGGATCCGGCTTCCAGAGAAGAAGCTGCCAATGAGGAATATCGTACTTTCGGAGGCAAAGATGTGGATTTCGAAGTAAAGGTTCATGGAAACGATGGAAACGTATCGGTTTATAACGGACCTGGAGAGAAATTTGATCAGGTTTCAGGAACAGAGGGAATCGCAGATGGGACAACTGTACATATTTTTCAGTATGTTCAGGGAGAAGACGGAACAAACTGGGGGAAAACAGACACAGATGGTGTGACACAGGGATGGCTGAATCTTGATCGTGATACAGATTACGTAAATGAAAATGTATCCGCAGATGCACCGGAGGCTACAGGCACATCAGGAAATGTTCCGGTGGCTGCTGTTACACCAACACCGGAAGCAACTCCAACTCCGAAAGCCACACCAACACCAGAGGTAACACCTACAGAAAAAGTGACACCGACACCGGAGGCAACACCTACAGAAGAAGCAACACCGACACCGGAGGCAACACCTACAGAAGAAGCAATGCCAACACCGGAAGAAACAGAGACGCCTGCTTCGACAGAAGACAAGGAATCCGATGATAAGCAGAGTCAGAAAACATCAGGAAAGAATGTAAAAGCAGATTCAGGAATGAAGAATCCTGTAATCTGGATTAGTGGTATCGGGATTATTGTTATCATAATTTTACTTATTTATTTCCTGAAGAAGAAAAAGTAAGAGTTAAAATCATTAAAGAATGCCGTCGACGGCAGAGAACAGTTACAAAATAAACAGTGGAACTAAAAGAGCAGCGCATCGGATGATGCAGCTGCTCTTTTTAGAAAATGTGTGTGTATAATTGAGACGTTATGAGGAAACCTCAAATCAGTCTTAATTAACAAAAACTATTAATGTGTGTGCATATATAGTCTACAATTTTTTTGCAATTTAATCAAGATGGAATTTTATAGAACGTGATATATTTGTTACTGTTCACTGGTAATATCCCGCGAGGTGTTTTTTGTGAGCGAAGGTCACAGAAAACCCGAGATATACCGCGCGAATTTATGCGATTAGCATAAATTCTGTGCATCGCGAAGCGTGTTACTGAGAACGGAGTGAACAGTAACATATATTTTGAGGAAAGAGGCTATTCAGACTTTTTACTTGCGTAACTCTGGCGGGAAACGTATAATAGAAAAAAGCAATACTCGAGGGTGAGGAAAAGAGGATGAAGATAACGGAAGAACTGTTAAATGAGATGAAAATTAAGGATGAGAACTTTTCTGACGGTCTGATCAAGCCGGACGGCGATTACGTAAGAATACCCAGAGGACATCTTCATGGAATGATGGAATTGCTTCCATGGACAGAGAACGAAATCTGGAAAATGATCCCGGATGATGATTCTCCGCTGTTCTGGCTGATTGAGAAAACAGGATGCGTTCTTACGGATTATAATAATTCTATTGGCATGAAGATGACACCTGCTCAGCAGACTGTGTTTGATATGATGCGAAAACATGGGGTTCTTACAGATGATTATTACGATCTGACGAAACAGAGGGAGAAAGTAAGAGAAGCCAGAGAACAAAAAGAGAACAGGAAACAATAGTTAAGTGCATATGAATATATGGGAGTGCAGCGATGGAAAAGCATTCTCATTAAAGTCATCCGATGCAGAAAAAACAATATACGATATTAAAAAGCAGCATATCAGAGTTATGGATCATAACCTGATATGCTGCTTTTAACGTGTCTGAAGAAAAATGAAATGTCAATCATAAAAACAAAACAAAAACAACCAGAACGGAAGAAAAAACAAATAAAAAACAACATAAAAGTTCAGAATATACATGTTGATTTATGTTGACTTCGCGATAGCCATAAGGTATAATGAATCTATATGAAAACATGGAGGATATTGCTGTCAGAATGATACCGGAATGTATTGGGGTCTGGTATGGGTGCAGCTTTTATTCATGAGAAAGGAGTAACATGGAAAAATTTCAAACATCAGATATTCCTAAGTCTCCCAGAATTCAGAAACTGGTAGATGCATTGTATGAACATATGCCGGTGATCGAATCAGCCAGAGCAAAGCTGATCACAGAATCTTATAAGGAAACAGAAGGAGAACCGATCATCACACGCAGAGCAAAGGCTTTTGCGCATATTCTTCATAATATTCCGATCATTATCCGTGACAATGAACTGATTGTCGGAAGCAGTACGATTGCGCCGAGGGGATGTCAGACATTTCCGGAGTTCTCTTATGAGTGGCTGGAAGCTGAACTGGATACAGTTGCGACCAGAACTGCGGATCCTTTTGAGATTGCTGAGGAGACCAAAGCCGAACTTAAGGAGGCAGATAAGTACTGGAAAGGAAAAACAACCAGTGAACTTGCAACTTCCTATATGGCACCGGAAGCGATCAAGGCAATTGAACACAATATTTTTACACCTGGGAACTATTTTTACAATGGTGTAGGACATGTAACAGTTAAATACTGGGAAGTACTGGAAACCGGTTTTGAGGGAATCATGGAGAAGGCTCAGAAAGAGCTGGATGGATGCAGTGTCGGTGACGGTAATTATGCAAGAAAGTCTCACTTCCTTGAAGCAGTGATTTTAAGCTGTAAGGCGGTGATCGATTATGCAGGCAGATATGCAAAACTTGCGCAGGAAATGGCGGCACAGACAAGTGATCCGGTAAGAAAACAGGAACTTTTTGTTATCGCAGAGAACTGCAGCAGGGTACCGGCAAAGGGTGCACAGAATTTCTATGAGGCATGTCAGTCATTCTGGTTTGTACAGCAGCTTCTTCAGATGGAATCCAGTGGACATTCTATTTCACCGGGTCGCTTTGATCAGTATATGTATCCATATTATAAGAAGGATATGGAAGCAGGAACTATTACCCGAGAGTTCGCACAGGAATTGATGGATTGCATCTGGGTTAAATTAAATGACCTGAATAAATGTCGTGATGCGGCTTCAGCGGAAGGATTTGCAGGATATAGCCTTTTCCAGAATCTGATCGCGGGTGGTCAGAATAAAGAGGGAGAGGATGTAACTAACGATCTTTCTGTTATGTGTATTCAGGCATCCATGCATGTGCATCTTCCGGCTCCATCACTTTCTGTGAGAGTATGGAATGGTTCTCCGCATGAATTCCTGATAAAGGCAGCCGAGCTTACGAGAACAGGAATCGGACTTCCTGCATATTACAATGATGAGGTGATTATTCCGGCACTGCAGAACAGAGGCTTATCTCTGGAGGATGCCAGAGAGTACAATATCATTGGATGTGTGGAACCGCAGAAAGCCGGTAAGACAGAAGGGTGGCATGATGCCGCATTCTTTAATATGTGCAGACCTCTGGAACTTGTTTTTTCGAATGGTATGGATAAAGGTGAGATGGTGGGAATCCCTACCGGCGATGTCACTCAGATGAAGACCTTTGATGAATTCTTTGACGCATATAAGAAACAGATGGAATACTGCATTTCCCTGCTGGTGAATGCAGATAATGCTATTGATGTAGCTCATGCGGAACGCTGTCCGTTACCATTCCTTTCCTGTATGATAGATGACTGTCTGAAAGAAGGCAAGTCTGTCCAGGAAGGTGGAGCTGTTTACAACTTTACAGGTCCTCAGGGATTTGGAATCGCCAATATGGCAGATGGACTTTTTGCAATCCGCAAACTGGTCTATGAGGATAAGAAAGTATCTATGAAAGAACTTAAGGAAGCTCTTGCATGGAACTATGATAAAGGACTGGATGCGCAGTCCGCCGGTGATATGACAGAGATGATCATGAAGGCAATGCAGAAAGCAGGCAGAAATGTGGATGCTTCCACTGCAGAAGGACTTCTGAAAACTTTCATGGGAATGAAACCGGGTGAACAGAAGACACGGAGATTCAAAGAAATCCACGATATGATCGATGAAGTTCCGAAATTTGGAAATGATATTCCGGAAGTTGATTATTTTGCAAGAGAAGTTGCCTATACATATTCCAAACCGCTTCAGAAGTATAACAATCCAAGAGGCGGAAAGTTCCAGGCAGGTCTGTATCCTGTATCTGCAAATGTACCGCTGGGCGGACAGACTGGAGCAACACCGGATGGAAGATATGCACACACACCTGTTGCAGACGGCGTTTCGCCATCTGCGGGCAAGGATGTAAAGGGACCTACGGCAGCGGCAACTTCCGTATCCAGACTGGATCATTTTATTGTATCCAACGGAACACTCTTTAATCAGAAATTTCACCCATCCGCACTTTCAGGAAGAGAAGGACTGGAGAAATTCGTTGCACTGATTCGCGGATACTTTGACCAGAAGGGAATGCACATGCAGTTTAATGTAGTTGACAGGCAGACACTGCTGGATGCACAGGAACATCCTGAGAAATATAAACATCTGGTAGTACGCGTGGCAGGCTACAGTGCATTGTTTACGACACTTTCCCGTTCCCTTCAGGATGACATCATCCGTCGTACAGAACAGGGCTTCTGATCCAGACGTTTTTTGCAGGAAGTAAAAGTGACAGGCAGAGGATGTATGGATAACAGAATAAGAAAGGAAAAGCATGGACTATTTGGATACAAAGGGCAGAGTGTTTGATGTCCAGAAATATTCTATTCATGATGGACCGGGTATAAGGACGATCGTATTTCTGAAAGGTTGTGTCCTGCGGTGCAAATGGTGCTGTAATCCGGAATCTCAGGAATATAAAATCCAGACAATGAAAGTGCAGGGAGAAGACAAGGTCATCGGACGTGATGTGACAGTCAGGGAGATGATTGAAGAAGTTGAGAAAGACAGGGTATACTATTACCGCTCGGGCGGAGGTATGACTCTTTCCGGCGGAGAATGTCTCTGTCAGCCGGAATTTGCAGGAGCACTTCTGAGAGCTGCCAAAGAGAGAGGGATTTCTACTGCGATCGAGAGTATGGCATGTGCAAAATGGGAGACGATTGAGACAATCTTACCGTATCTGGATACTTATTTAATGGATATTAAACATACAAATCCTGCGAAACATAAAGAATTTACAGGACGTTCCAATGAACTGATGATGGAAAATGCCAGAAAAGTGGCGCTTTCCGGTAAAACCAGGCTGGTAATCCGTGTACCGGTGATACCCACATTTAATGATACAGTGGAGGAAATCCAGGGGATTGCAAGGTTTGCAGACACACTTCCCGGAGTGGACAAGATTCATCTTCTTCCGTATCACAGACTTGGACAGGATAAATATGAGGGACTTGGCAGACCATATCTGATGGGAAATGTGGAACCACCGTCCAAAGAACATATGGAAACATTAAAAAAGGCAGTACATGCGGTCTGCGGTCTGGACTGTCAGATCGGTGGATGAGGCATTTTTTGCATCTGATACGATTATTGGAATAAAAAAACAAACAAAAACAACACAATAAAACCCATAAAAACAACATAAAACAACGGAAATGTATTGACTTTTTATGACCGATAGTGTAAAATCACAGGTAGAAACGTCAAAAACTATATCAATGCCTTAAGGAGGAAAATGAGCATGGTAAACGAATATGAAATCAAAAAACAGATCTGCGACATCGGAAGAAGAATCTACAGCCGCAACATGGTAGCTGCAAACGATGGTAACATCTCTGTAAAACTGAACGACAACGAATTTCTTTGCACACCTACAGGTGTATCCAAAGGTTTTATGACACCGGAGTATATCTGTAAAGTAGACAGAGAAGGAAATGTGATCCAGGCTAACCCGGGATTCAAACCATCCTCTGAAATCAAAATGCATATGAGAGTTTATGAGAAGAGACCGGACGTAGGTTCTGTTGTGCATGCTCATCCGATTTATGCAACATCTTTTGCAATTGCAGGTATTCCGCTGACACAGCCGATCATGCCTGAAGCAGTTATCTCACTTGGATGCGTTCCGATCGCTGAATACGGTACACCATCTACAATGGAGATTCCGGATAATCTTGAGAAATACCTTCCATATTTCGATGCAGTTCTTCTTGAGAACCATGGAGCACTGACATGGAGCACAGACTTAAACGCAGCTTACATGAAGATGGAATCTGTTGAGTTCTACGCACAGCTTCTGTATCAGTCAAAAGTTCTTGGCGGACCTAAGGAATTTGATGAGAAGAACATTAAGAAACTGTATGAAATCCGCCGTAAATTCGGTATGGCAGGCAAGCATCCTGCAAACCTCTGCCTGAATAAAGATGGCCATAACTGCCATAACTGCGGCGGCGCATGTCATGACGGCGAATTCAAGAAATTCCCTGGATATCAGTATGATTTCGTAGGCGGCGGAGATTCCCAGCCGGCAGCAGGAACAGCAGACAAATCTGAAGCTGAATTAGTTGCTGAGATCACAAAACAGGTAATGGCTCAGTTAGGAATGAAATAAGAGTATAGATGACCGATAATCAAGGAGGACAGTCTCATGCCAATTAATGAGAATATGGTACAGGAAATTGTACAGGAAGTAATGGCAAAAATGCAGATTGCAGACGCTCCGACTGGTAAACATGGTATTTTCAAAGAAATGAATGATGCGATCGAAGCGGCGAAGAAATCACAGCTTATCGTAAAGAAGATGTCCATGGATCAGAGAGAAAAAATAATTACCTGCATCCGTAAGAAAATAAAAGAAAACGCAGAAGTAATGGCTCGTATGGGCGTGGAGGAAACAGGTATGGGAAATGTTGGGGACAAGATCCTCAAACATCATCTTGTAGCTGACAAGACTCCTGGAACAGAAGTTATTACAACAACTGCATGGTCCGGAGACAGAGGATTAACCCTTATCGAGATGGGACCTTTTGGTGTGATCGGTGCGATCACTCCATGTACCAACCCAAGTGAAACAATTTTATGTAATACAATGGGAATGCTTGCAGGAGGAAATACAG
>ERZ506764.1358-NODE-1358-length-14340-cov-4.239272_pt1 | contig 14340 bp, 9 predicted proteins | sample MGYA00513041_ERZ506764 | MGnify/ENA metagenome assembly ERZ506764
TATGTAGCTGGTTCCAGATTCTTTGAATTAAAGACTGTACAGGTAATGGATGGTGCAGAACTTTCTGCCTGCGTTGCAAAACCATGTATTACAGCAGGAGATGAGTGCTATAACTGTGAATGGTCTACAGAGTTATATGTTTCACAGGCATACGCTGAGTATGTAAAAGCATGGGTTGTATGTAAGATTCTTGCCAAAGAATTAGGACTTGGCAATCCAGACGGATTCGTATTTAACATGTCTGTTGGATATGACTTAGAAGGAATTAAGTCCGAAAAGGTAAATACATTCATTGATGATATGATCGAGGCAAAAGATACAGAAGTATTTAAAGAGTGTATCAACTGGGCATTAGAGAATGTAGATTCTTTTGAAAATGTAGATGCAGACTATATTAAGTCTATCAGCTCTAACATTTCCAGTTCCATCACAGAATCTACTCTTCATGGCTGCCCTCCGGATGAAATCGAAAGAATTGCTACTTATCTTATTACAGAGAAACATCTTCATACATTTATCAAATGTAACCCAACTCTTCTTGGATATGAATATGCAAGAAAGAGATTAGACGAGCTTGGATTTGATTATGTTGCATTTGATGACCATCATTTTGTAGAAGACTTACAGTGGGATGATGCGATTCCAATGTTAGAAAGATTAATGGCATTAACAAAAGAAAAGGGATTAGAGTTTGGTGTAAAACTGACAAACACATTCCCTGTTGACGTTGCTGCAAAAGAATTACCTAGCGAAGAGATGTATATGTCCGGACGCTCCCTGTTCCCATTAAGTATTCATCTTGCAAAACTGTTATCCGAACAGTTTGACGGCAAGCTTCGTATTTCTTATTCTGGTGGAGCAACAATCTACAATATCCGTGAAATGTTTGACGCAGGTATCTGGCCAATCACAATGGCAACAAATATCTTAAAACCAGGTGGATATGAAAGATTAAGCCAGATTAGCGAGAAGTTCATGGAATGCGGTACAGAGAGATTCCACGGAACAGATACAAAAGCAATCGCAGCGTTAGATGACGCTGTTACAAGCGATGAATTATATAAGAAACCAGTAAAACCTTTACCAGAAAGACATATGGAAAAAGAACTTCCACTGTTTGACTGTTTCACAGCTCCTTGCCGTAATGGCTGTCCGATTGCACAGGATATCCCAGCTTACCTTGAGGCAATGACAGAGGGCGATGCAACAAAGGCATTAGATATCATTTTAGAAAGAAATGCATTACCATTTATCACAGGAACTATCTGTCCACATCACTGTGGAGATAAATGTATGCGTAACTATTACGAAGAAACATTACATATCCGTGAGACAAAATATGCAGCAGCGGATGCCGCCTATGAAACAGTTCTTAAGAATATTGCAAAACCGGAAGCAAGAACAGATAAGAAGGTTGCTGTTATTGGTGGTGGTCCTGCGGGTCTTTCTGCAGCAATGTTCCTTTCAAGAGCAGGTGTCCCTGTTACTGTATTTGAAAAGTCTGAAAATCTCGGCGGTGTTGTAAGAAATGTTATTCCAGACTTCCGAATTAAGAGAGAAGACATTGAGAAAGATGTTGCACTTTGTAAAGCATACGGTGCAGAGTTTGTAACGGGTAAAGAAGTTGCTTCTATTAAAGCACTTAAAGAAGAAGGATATACAGATGTTATCGTTGCCATCGGTGCATGGAAACCTGGTAACGCACATCTTCAGTACGGCGGCGCATTTGATGCAGTAGAGTTCTTAGCAGATGCAAAGAATGAAAAAATTGAAGTTGTTCTTGGTAAAAATGTTGTTGTTCTTGGTGGTGGAAACACAGCAATGGACGTTGCAAGAGCAGCGATTCGCGTAAAAGGTGTAGAAAATGTACGTCTTGTTTACAGAAGAACAAAGAGATATATGCCTGCAGACGAAGAAGAATTAAGAGAAGCTATCGAGGATGGCGTACAGTTCATGGAACTTCTTGCACCGATTGGTGTGGAGAATGGACAGCTTAAATGTTCTGTAATGGAACTTGGTGAGGCAGATGAGTCTGGAAGAAGAGCACCAGTTGACACAGGAAAAGTAGAATATGTTCCAGCAGATACTGTAATTGCAGCTGTTGGAGAAAATATCGACGGTACATTATATGAAGATATGGGTGTGGAACTTGACCGCAAGGGCCGCCCGGTTGTAGATGCAAACATGATGACAAGTGTAGAAGGCGTTTACGCAGCAGGTGATTCCAGAAGAGGACCAGCTACTGTTGTAGAAGCAATCGCAGATGCATCGAAAGCTGCCGCAGCCATTGCAGATATTTCCTACGAAAAATATGCAGAAGCGAATGTGGCAGGAGATTCAGCAAAATACATCGCCAAGAAGGGATACCAGAGTCCTGACCTTACAGAGATGCCAGATAAGAGATGTCTTGGATGTTCTACTGTATGTGAGACATGTGCAGATGTATGTCCAAACAGAGCAAACGTTGCAATTAAAGTTGCTGGTAAATGTCAGGAACAGGTTATCCATGTAGATGGTATGTGTAATGAATGTGGTAACTGTGCTGTATTCTGTCCATACGCTGGAAGACCTTACAAAGATAAATTTACATTATTCTGGAGTGAAGAAGATTTCACAAACAGCGAAAATGAAGGATTCTACTGCGAAGAAAACGGAGAAATCCATCTTCGTCTTGATGGTAAAGTAGAAAAAACGGACATCAATGGCATCCGTACTATTTCCGCAGATGCAGCAGCGGTCATCGAGACAATTCAGAAGGATTATTCCTATCTGATGAAATAGTCAGGCGAGTATTATGGCTGTTAGAAGAAAGAAAGTTGCCGTAATCCATTGTAACGGCAGACCAACCAGAAAAGAAGGATTTGAACAGGTTACTGTCACAGGTAACTGTCAGGAAATATTAACACAGTATCCAGAAGGTATTAACATATGCTCTTATGGATGCCTCGGTGGAGGAAGCTGTGTGGAAGCGTGTCGGTTACACGCAGTGTCAATCGGTGAAAGAGGAATTGCGAAGATTGATGAGGAAAAATGTGTGGGATGTGGGCTTTGTGCAAAAGCCTGCCCACAGCATCTGATTCAGGTAGTTCCAACAGAAAATACCATTCAGCCACAGTGTGCTAACCTTGACAAAGGCCCAAAAGCGATTCAGGGATGTGCAGTAAGCTGTATTGGATGCAGAATCTGTGAGAAATACTGTCCATGTAAGGCAATCAAAGTTGTGGATAACCACGCTGTCATTTGTCAGGAAAAATGCATCGCCTGTGGTATGTGTGCCGTCAAATGTCCACGGGGTGTTATTCACGATAAAAATGGTATTTTATCCATAAGATAAGAGAGGAGGAGAACTATGGCAACAGAATATTGTTTTACTGTCAATGGAATGCGCCGGACAACAACAGAAAAAAAGTCTCTTCTTCGCTATCTTAGAGATGACCTTCATTTATTTTCCGTAAAAGATGGATGTAGTGAAGGTGCCTGCGGAACCTGTACGATTATTGTTGACGGGGTTGCAGTAAAAGCCTGCGTTTTAACGACAGATAAATCTGTGGGAAGAAACATTGTAACGGTAGAGGGACTGACAGAAAGAGAGCAGGATGCATTTGTCTATGCATTTGGTTCGAAAGGTTCTGTACAGTGTGGTTTCTGCATTCCGGGAATGGTTATGGCAGGAAAAGCACTTATTGATCAGAATCCAGACCCAACAGAAGAAGAAATTAAATACGCATTAAGAGGTAATATCTGCCGCTGTACCGGTTATAAAAAGATTATCGAGGGAATTCAGCTTACCGCAGCAATTCTTCGAGGAGATGCAGAGATTGATTATGACCTTGAAAGAGGAGACCAGTACGGTGTCGGACAGAGAGCATTCCGTGTCGATGTGCGAAAGAAAGTGCTTGGATACGGCAAATATCCAGACGATATTGTTATGGATGGTATGGTACATTTATCTGCAGTACGCAGCAAATACCCTCGTGCAAGAGTGTTAAAGATTCATGCGTCAAAAGCAGAGGCACTTCCAGGTGTGCTTGGTGTACTCACAGCAAAAGATGTGCCAAATAATAAAGTGGGACATATTCAGCAGGACTGGGATGTTATGATCGCTGAAGGCGATATTACAAGAATGATTGGGGATACTATCTGTGTTGTTGTAGCAGAGACTGAAGAAATCCTTGAAAAGGCAAAGAAGCTTGTAAAAGTAGATTACGAAAAGCTGGAGCCGATCCGCAATGTCCATGAGGCGATGGCAGAGGATGCCCCACAGATTCATTCAAGTGGAAACTTATGCCAGCAGCGTCACGTTACAAGAGGAGATGCCAAAACTGCTTTAGAGAAGGCAGCCTATAAAGTAACCCGTTCATTTACAACACCATTTACAGAACACGCATTTCTTGAACCAGAATGTGCGGTTTCTTTCCCATATAAAGATGGAATTAAAATATTAAGTACGGATCAGGGAGCATTTGATACAAGAAAAGAAGTATCCATTATGTTTGGCTGGGATCCGGAAAAGATTGTAGTAGAAAATCAGCTTATCGGTGGTGGCTTCGGTGGAAAAGAAGACGTTACCGTACAGCATTTAACTGCACTTGCAGCATATAAATACCAGCGTCCGGTCAAGGCCAAGTTCACAAGACAGGAGTCTCTATTCTTCCACCCGAAACGCCATGCAATGGAAGGAACCTTCACTCTTGGCTGTGATGAAAATGGTATTTTTACCGGCCTTGACTGTGAGATTTATTTTGATACAGGAGCTTATGCTTCCCTGTGTGGACCGGTTCTTGAAAGAGCCTGCACGCACTCCGTAGGGCCATACTGTTACCAGAATACAGATATCCGAGGATTTGGATATTATACGAACAATCCGCCAGCCGGAGCGTTCCGTGGATTTGGAGTATGTCAGAGTGAGTTCGCGTTAGAATCCATTATTAACCTTCTTGCAGAACAGGTAGGCATCTCTCCGTGGGAGATCCGATACCGTAACGCGATTGAGCCAGGAAAGGTTCTTCCAAACGGACAGATTGCTGACTGTTCTACTGCCTTAAAAGAGACATTAGAGGCTGTAAAAGATGTGTACGAAGCTAATAAAGACCATGCAGGAATCGCCTGTTCTATGAAGAATGCCGGTGTAGGCGTAGGGCTTCCGGATAAAGGAAGGTGCAACCTTGTGATTGAAGATGGTGTCTGCGTGATTTATGCGGCTGCCTCTGATATCGGACAGGGATGTGCTACTGTATTTTGTCAGGATGTGGCACAGGCAACCGGACTTCCACTTTCAAAAATCCGCAACGCTGTTTGCAATACAGAGAATGCACCAGATTCCGGTACAACTTCTGGTTCAAGACAGACCCTTCTTACTGGTGAAGCAGTAAGAGGAGCGGCAGTGAAGCTTGCCGATGCAATGAAAGAAGTCGATAATGACTTAGAGAAATTAAACGGCAAGAATTATTTCTATGAATATTATGAGCCAACCGATAAACTTGGTGCAGATGTGCCATATCCAAAGAGCCATATCGCATATGGATTTGCGACACATGTTGTTATCCTTGATAAAAAAGGAAAAGTAACCGAAGTGTATGCGGCACACGACTCTGGAAAGGTAGTGAATCCAATCTCTATTCAGGGACAGATTGAGGGAGGCGTACTCATGGGAATGGGCTATGCTTTAACCGAAGACTGGCCACTTAAAGACTGCGTTCCTCAAGTAACTTACGGAACACTTGGCTTACTCCGTTCTACACAGATTCCAAATATTCATGCTATCTATGTAGAAAAAGAGAAGTTATTAGATGTTGCCTATGGTGCAAAGGGAATTGGCGAGATTGCAACAATTCCTACTGCCCCTGCTGTACAGGGAGCTTATTATGCCCTTGATGGCAAATTTAGAACAAAATTACCATTAGAGGATACTTTCTATCGTCCAAAAGAAGAAGAGTAATTCTGATAGCGTGTTTGAAAAATCAAAAAGCAATTTGTACATCTTGCTGAAACTATTTTTTAAACATGCTATCGTGAAATCAGCTAATGCTGATTTCATCTGTAAACATAAAGTAAAAAACTCTATAAAATATCATCTTATCAGTAAACAGATAGGACGATAAGTGATAAAATTTGTATTTCTATCTTTTTCTTTTACAAAATGAAATAATATAGTAAATTAATTATAATCCCTATTTCTTAATGAAAAATTTGTTAAAAAAGCTACAGAAATGTAGCTTTTTTTGGTACTATAGTTTATAATACTTACAAATAAGTAAATTTGTGAAAGAAAAGGGAGAAAATTATGTTTGTTAGCAATGTAGGCGGAATTATTGCAGCGGCAAGTAAGGAGAGCGCACATCCTTTGCGAAAGACAGGAAAGATTCCAGCTATTAAAAGAATTGTCCTTTCCATGCAGCAGGCAGGTCTGTTTCCAATAGTAGTAGTTGTAGGAGCTGATGATTACGAGAGCAGATATCAGCTAAATAATCTTAATGTAGTATTTTTAATTTTAGAAGAGTCGGACGAAAAGAGAGAACTATTTCATTCGGTAAAAGCTGGTCTTTCTTATTTACAGGATAAATGCTTAAGTGTTGTATTTACCCCGGTAAATGCTCCCATGTTCATTCCGAAGACCATCGTGGAGATGCGAAAACATCACGATGATATTGTTGTACCTTCTTATAAGAAAAAAGCCGGGCATCCAGTGCTCATTTCCAATGAAATGATTCCTGATATCCTTGCCTATGATGGTGAAAACGGACTGCGGGGAGCCATCGAAAAATATGCAGACAGAAGAGTATTTGTTGAGGTAGATGATATTGGAGTATTATCACTTAATCAGGAGGATGATGAACTACAAAGCCAGATTGAAGAACATAATAAATCCATCCTTCATCCAATCCTTACTTTTGGAATTGGACACGAAACCCCGTTCTTCAATGCCCGTTTAAAATTATTACTTTTTTTAATAGAAGACTTGAATAATGTAAGAAAAGCCTGTGATACAATGGCATTATCTCCAGGAAAAGCCTGGGATATGATTAATGAACTAGAAGACAAACTCGGCTATACTGTCGTAAAAAGACGTCGAGGCGGACGAAATGGAGGAAAAACCTTCCTCACTGAAGACGGCCGTCAGTTCTTGATCACCTGCCAGAGATTTGAAGAACAGGTCATAAGTTTTTCAGAACAAAAATTCGAGAAAATGTTTCTCGAAAGCCATATGCTGGAAAAGAAAGAAGAGGAATAGGTAAAACAGATGTAATAGATAAACAGACGAATCCCCCAAATCTCTTTCGTAGATAACAAATTCATCTTTCCCGTATTTTGCCAAAGTCAGAAGGTGCTGAAAACAAAGAGCCCCTATCTGTGGCCTCGGAGTTGCCAGAGTACGATATGGTCAAAAGTTTCTCCTTAAATATATTGATTTTGCGACTTTTGTGTTTTTTACAACGGAGTCAAAATCAATATATTTAAGGAGAAACTTTTGACTAGATATCTTCTCGTAACGAAGAAAGTCACAGATAGGGGCTCTTTGTTTTCAGCACCTTCGTCTCTTTTCAAATACCTCCAAAGAAGAATTTGCTAATCTGCCGTTATACCACTATAATAAAGACAACAAAAAACTTTTCATTACACCTAACAAAAAGTTTGTAGTCTATTTTTATGGAGGAAAACAATGGAGAAAATCAAATGGATTTTGAATCAGATGCCAAAGAATGAAGATAAGAATCTTGCGGTAATGGCACTTGATAATGTAAATCAGGCAAGAAAGTTTCACCGCAGCTTTCCACAGTACTCAGTAACACCATTAGCAAAGCTTGATGGAATGGCTGGACAGCTTGGACTCGGCGGTTTATTTGTGAAAGACGAAAGCTATCGTTTTGGATTAAATGCGTTCAAAGTACTTGGCGGTTCTTTCGCAATGGCAAAATATATTGCAAAAGAGATGGGTAAAGATGTTAGTGAGATGACATATGATTATCTGACAAGCAAGAAGTTCCGCGATGACTTTGGACAGGCAACATTCTTTACTGCAACAGACGGAAATCATGGACGTGGTGTTGCATGGGCAGCAAATAAGCTTGGACAGAAAGCCGTTGTACATATGCCAAAGGGAAGCACACAGACAAGATTTGATAATATTGCGAAAGAAGGTGCTTCTGTAACAATCGAAGAGTTAAATTATGATGATTGTGTAAGACTTGCAGCAAAAGAAGCAGCAGAGACACCACATGGTGTTATCGTTCAGGATACTGCATGGGACGGATACGAAGAGATTCCTTCCTGGATTATGCAGGGATACGGAAGTATGGCTGGTGAGGCTGCAGAGCAAGTTAAGAGAAGTAGAAGTAAACAGACCTACTCATGTATTTGTACAGGCAGGTGTAGGAAGTCTTGCAGGCGGTGTTGTTGGTTACTTTGCAAACCTTTATCCAAACAACCCACCGAAATTTATCGTAATGGAAGCTGGCGCAGCAGATTGCCTTTATAAAGGAGCAGAAGCTGGAGATGGCGAACCAAGAATCGTTGGTGGAGATCTTCAGACAATCATGGCAGGTCTTGCCTGTGGCGAACCAAATACAATTGGATGGGATATTTTAAGAAACCATGTTTCCGCATTTATTTCCTGTCCAGACTGGGTATCTGCAAAGGGTATGAGAATGCTTGCAGCTCCAGTAAAAGGAGATCCATCCGTAACATCCGGAGAATCTGGAGCGGTAGGAATGGGAGTTATTTCTTCTATTATGACAGACGATGCTTACAAAGAACTCAGAGAAGCATTAGAGTTAGATAACTCCAGTCAGGTGCTCATGTTCTCCACAGAGGGAGATACAGACCCTGATAAATATAAGAAGATTGTATGGGGTGGCGAATACCCAACCGTATAAAAATATCTTTTAGATAAATGAAATAAAGAAAATTTAAGGGCAGTGTGGTCGGAGAGAAATTAATATTCCCAATTTTCAGACTCCGTGAAATTTACCAACTGTGGATGAATGCAATATTTAGGAGGATAAAAATGGCATTAGATTTTCAGAAAATTAATGAAGCAGCAGAAAATTACAGAGCAGACATGGCAGCATTTCTTCGTGCGATGATTTCTCATCCAAGCGAAAGCTGTGAGGAAAAAGAAGTTGTTGCCTGCATCAAAGCAGAGATGGAGAAGTTAAACTTTGATAAAGTAGAAGTTGACGGATTAGGAAACGTTATCGGATGGATGGGAGATGGCGAAAAGATTATCGCAATCGACTCTCACATTGATACAGTAGGTATCGGTAACATTGATAACTGGGAACAGGATCCATACAAAGGATATGAAACAGATGAAATCATCTACGGACGTGGCGGTTCTGACCAGGAAGGTGGAATGGCAAGTGCTGTATACGGTGCTAAAATCATGAAAGACTTAGACCTCATTCCAGAAGGTTATAAGATTATGATTGTTGGTAGTGTACAGGAAGAAGACTGTGACGGAATGTGCTGGCAGTACATTTACAACAAAGACAAAATCGTTCCTGAGTTTGTAATTTCCACAGAGCCTACAGATGGTGGTATTTACAGAGGACATCGTGGAAGAATGGAAATCCGTGTAGACGTTAAAGGTGTTTCCTGCCACGGTTCTGCTCCAGAAAGAGGAGACAATGCAATTTACAAGATGGCTGACATCATCGCTGATGTAAGGGCATTAAATAACAACGGATGTGACGAAAGCACAGACATCAAAGGCCTTGTTAAGATGCTCAGCCCTAAATACAACCCAGAACATTACGAAGATGCACAGTTTTTAGGAAGAGGAACATGTACAGTATCTCAGATTTTCTACACATCTCCTAGCCGTTGTGCTGTAGCAGATAGCTGTGCAATCTCCATCGACCGTCGTATGACTGCTGGTGAGACATGGGATTCCTGCTTAGACGAAATCCGCGCACTTCCTAGCGTTCAGAAATACGGTGATGATGTTAAAGTTTCCATGTATATGTATGACCGTCCATCATGGACAGGAGAAGTATACGAAACAGAATGTTACTTCCCAACATGGATCAACAAAGAAAATGCTGCTCATGTTCAGGCATTAGTAGACGCTCATAAGGGACTCTTCGGAGATAAACGTATGGGACCAGATTCTACAAAAGAACTTAGAAACCGTCCATTAATCGACAAATGGACATTCTCTACAAACGGTGTAGCAATTCAGGGACGTTACGGAATCCCATGCGTAGGATTCGGACCTGGAGCTGAATCACAGGCACACGCACCAAACGAAATCACATACAAAGATGATTTAGTAAGATGTGCAGCAGTTTACGTTGCAGCAGCAAACCTTTACAACGAAGACAACAAGACAGATGATGTTTCACAGTTCCGCGCTGGAAAAACAAATAACGACATTAAATAATTTATCTTTTTACCTTAGATAAATAAAATAAACAAGTTAATAAAAGAGTATTTCAAAATAAGGAGAATAAAAATGGACAAGAAATTACAGGGTTATATTGACAAATTAAACAAATTAAACTTCAAAGAAATGTACAACGGAGACTTCTTCCTTACATGGGAAAAGACAGATGACGAATTAGAAGCAGTATTTACTGTTGCTGAAGCACTTCGTTACATGAGAGAGAACAATATCTCTACAAAAGTATTTGAATCTGGATTAGGAATTTCTTTGTTCCGTGACAACTCTACAAGAACTCGTTTCTCTTTCGCTTCCGCTTGTAACCTTCTTGGATTAGAAGTACAGGATTTAGATGAGACAAAGAGTCAGATTGCTCATGGTGAAACTGTAAGAGAAACAGCAAACATGATTTCCTTCATGGCAGACGTTATTGGTATCCGTGACGATATGTACATCGGAAAAGGAAACAAATACATGCATGAAGTAGTAGATTCTGTAACACAGGGAAACAAAGATGGTGTTCTTGAGCAGAAACCTACATTAGTTAACCTTCAGTGCGATATCGACCATCCAACACAGTGTATGGCAGATATGCTTCACATCATCAATACATTTGGTGGTGTAGAGAATCTTAAAGGTAAAAAAGTTGCTATGACATGGGCTTACTCTCCAAGTTATGGTAAACCATTAAGCGTACCTCAGGGTGTTGTTGGCTTAATGACAAGATTTGGTATGGACGTTGTACTTGCACATCCAGAAGGATATGACATCATGCCAGAGGTAGAAGAAGTTGCTAAGAAAAACGCAGCAGAAAACGGCGGAAGCTTCACAAAGACAAACTCTATGGCAGAAGCTTTCAAAGATGCTGATATCGTATATCCAAAGAGCTGGGCTCCTTTTGCAGCTATGGAAAAACGTACAGACTTATATGCAGAAGGTGACCAGGCTGGAATCGATGCATTAGAGAAAGAATTACTTGCGCAGAACGCAGAGCATAAAGACTGGTGCTGTACAGAAGAACTTATGTCTACAACTAAAGACGGAAAAGCTCTCTATCTTCACTGCTTACCAGCAGACATCAATGGTGTATCCTGCAAAGACGGAGAAGTTGAAGCTTCTGTATTTGACAGATACCGTGATCCATTATACAAAGAAGCAAGCTACAAACCATACATCATCGCAGCTATGATTCTTCTTGCAAAACAGAAAGATATCACTGGAACATTAGAAGCATTAGCAGACAAAGCTACCCCAAGACACTTCGGTGAATAATTTAAGTCGTTTATTAATTCGCAGGGGGTATAGTTAGAGTGAGTAAAAGAATCGTCATCGCTTTAGGGGGAAATGCACTTGGAAGCAACCTTGAAGAGCAGATGAAAGCCGTAAAGAATACAGCAGTTGCGATTGCTGATTTAATTGAAGAGGGAAACGAAATTGTTATCGCGCATGGAAATGGACCACAGGTTGGGATGATTCAGAATGCGATGACAGAACTCAGAAGATCAAATCCTGAAAAGTATGTACAGTCTCCGTTATCTGTATGTGTGGCAATGAGTCAGGGATATATCGGATATGACCTTCAGAATGCACTTCGCGAAGAGTTATTAGATCGTGGAATTCAGAAAGACTGTGCGACAATGCTTACACAGGTTGAAGTAAGTCCGGATGATCCGGCATTTAAAAATCCAACCAAACCAATCGGTTCCTTTATGACAAAAGAAGAAGCAGATGAGCTTGTAAGGGAGAAGGGTTATAAGGTAATCGAAGATTCCGGACGAGGCTACCGCAGAGTGGTAGCTTCCCCGAAACCAGTATCTATTGTAGAGATTGACACAATCAAAGCATTAGTAGAAAGCAACCACGTTGTCATCGCATGTGGTGGTGGTGGAATTCCTGTATTTAAAACAGGAGGACATCACTTAAAAGGTGCAGCCGCAGTAATCGACAAAGATTTTGCCGCTGAGAAACTTGCAGAACAGTTAAATGCAGACTGTCTGATTATACTTACTGCTGTGGAAAAAGTAGCCATCCATTTTGGCACACCAGAACAGGAGGCACTTTCCGAGCTTACACCAGAACTTGCTGAGAAATACATTGAAGAAGGTGAGTTCCCAGCAGGTTCCATGCTTCCAAAGGTACAGGCAGCCGTAGCATTTACCCAGTCTGGAGAGGGAAGAACATCTCTTATCACCTTACTTGAGAAGGCAAAAGATGGAATTGCCGGAAAGACGGGAACATTAATTCATCAGTAGAGGAGCAAATGTTATGAATAAAGCATTACATACAGACAATGCACCTGCTGCTATCGGACCATATTCCCAGGCAGTACAGGCAGAGAAAACAATTTATGTATCTGGTCAGCTTCCAGTAGATCCTGCGACAGGAGAATTTGCTGGAGAAGACATTAAGGCACAGACAAAACAGAGCCTTACAAACATCAAGAACATCCTTGCATCTGCAGGAGCAGATATGAGTGATGTAACAAAGACTACAGTTTTACTTCAGGACATTGCAGACTTTGGAGCAATGAACGAAGTATATGCAGAATTTTTCACAGAACCATATCCAGCACGCGCAGCTTTTCAGGTTGCCGCTCTTCCAAAGGGCGCAAAAGTAGAGATTGAAGCGGTAGCTGTAATTTCTGAGAAATAATTACGATGAATAACTATTCAGAATCAACTCCTATAGTGTCTATAGTGCTTATGAAAAATACACCTGATTCTGAATAGTTAAAATAATCATACGAGAACCATATCAGGAGAAGGGAAACCCGCCAGAATCAGGAAAAGGGAAACCCGCCATTACGATATGTTCTTATAAAGAAAGACTTCCCGTTGATACAGATTGTACTGTGATAACGGGATTCTTTTATATTCTCAACTTGTAATGATTATACGAAAAGGAGAAGAACATATGAAATGGCTTATAAAAAACGGAACCATTGCTTCAGAAGAAAAAACATTTCTGGCTGACTTGTTATTAGAAGATGACAAAATCATAAAAATCGATACGAACATAGAAGACGCGGAAGCAAAGTGTATTGATGCAGAAGGATGTTATGTTATGCCGGGTGCAGTAGATATTCATACACATATGGATTTGGATGTCGGGATTGCAAGGGCTATTGATGACTTTTATACAGGAACGATTGCTGCGGCCTGTGGTGGTACAACAACTATCATTGACCATATGGCATTTGGACCAAAAGGCTGCAATCTGATGCATCAGGTAAAGGAATATCACAAGCTTGCAGATCATAATGCTGTAGTTGATTACGGATTCCACGGCGTTTTTCAGCATGTTAATGATGATATATTAAAAGAAATGAAAAAAGTTGTCAAAGACGAGGGAATCACCAGCTTTAAAATTTATATGACCTATGACTATAAACTTTCTGATGAAGACATCGTTCGTGTATTAAAACAGGCAAAAGAAGATGGTATTTTAATTACGGTTCATTGTGAAAATGATGGTATCGTATCTTACTTCCGAAAGAAATTTGTGGGAGAAGGGAAAACAGAAGTAAGATATCATCCATTAAGCAGGCCAAATGAAGCAGAAGCAGAAGCTGTAAACCGTATGTTATATCTTGCAAGTGCTATAGGAGATGCTCCTGTATACATCGTACATCTTTCGACAAAAGAGGGATTAGAAGAAATTCGTCAGGCAAAGAAACGAGGACAGAAACATATCGGAGTGGAGACTTGTCCACAGTATCTATTGCTTACAGATGACTTGTATGATGATTCATCTGAAGGGTTAAAGGCAGTGATGGCTCCACCACTGCGAAAGCCAGCAGATAATGAGGCATTATGGGATGGCCTTAAAAACAATGAAATTGATACTGTAGCAACCGATCACTGTCCATTTACTTTCAAAAGGCAAAAGCAGCAGGGAGCAGATGATTTTACAAAATGTCCAAGTGGCGCGCCGGGAGTAGAAGAAAGATTATCTTTATT
>ERZ506764.1371-NODE-1371-length-14130-cov-5.484476_pt1 | contig 14130 bp, 9 predicted proteins | sample MGYA00513041_ERZ506764 | MGnify/ENA metagenome assembly ERZ506764
TAGCACTTGGCCAGCACGTCCTTGCGCATGGCCTTGACCGTCTCGCGGGCAATGACTTTGCCGCCCACAGCCGCCTGCACCGGGATCTCAAACAGCGCGCGGGGGATGTTCTCCTTCAGCTTTTCGCAGATGCGGCGGCCCTTCGCGTAGGCGTTGTCTGCAAAGACGATCATCGACAGGGCATCGACGACCTCGCCGTTGAGCAAAAAGTCCAGACGGACGAGCTTGCTCTCGTGCCAGCCCTCCCACTCGTAGTCGTAGCTGGCATAGCCGCGGCTGCGGGACTTGATGGTATCAAAGAAGTCGTAGACGATCTCGCCCAGCGGGATCAGGTAATGCAGGTCAACGCGCGTTTCGTCCATATACTTCATGTCGACCAGCACGCCGCGCTTCGTCTGGCACAGGTCCATCAGCGGGCCGACGTAATCGTTCGGCGTGTAGATGTGCGCGTTGACGAACGGCTCCTCCTGCTTGACGATGCGGGTCGGGTCGGGGTAGGCGGAGGGGTTGTCGATGACCTCCACCGTGCCGTCGGTCAGCGTCAGGCGGTACTGGACGCCCGGCGTCGTTGTGATAAGGTCAAGGTCAAACTCGCGCTCAAGACGCTCGGTGATGATCTCCATGTGGAGCAGGCCCAGAAAGCCGCAGCGGAAGCCGAAGCCCAGCGCGGCACTCGTCTCCGGCTCAAAGGTCAGGCTCGCGTCGTTGAGCTGCAATTTCTCCAGCGCGTCCTTCAGGTCGGGATAGTCCGCGCCGTCGGCAGGGTAGATGCCGCAGAACACCATCGGCGTGACCGTGCGGAAGCCGGGCATCGGCTCCGGTGTGGGGTTCGCGGCCAGCGTGACGGTATCGCCGACGCGGGTGTCGCGCACGGTCTTGATGCTGGCCGTCAGGTAGCCGACCTCACCGGCCTCGAGCTTGTCACAGGGGGTCAGGCTCGTCGCGCCCATGTGGCCGACCTCCACCAGCTGGAACTCCGCGCCGGTGCTCATCAGGCGGATGGTGTCGCCGGGCTTGACCGTGCCCTCAAAGATGCGGACGTAGACGATGACGCCCTTGTAGCTGTCGTAGATGGAGTCGAAGATCAGCGCTTTCAGCGGTGCGTCGGGGTCGCCGGTGGGGGCGGGGATATCCCGCGCAACGCTTTCCAGCACCTCCTTGACGCCGATGCCCAGCTTGGCCGAGACGCGCGGTGCCTCCATGCAGGGCAGGCCGATGACGTCCTCGACCTCCTTCGCCACGGCGTCAGGGTCGGCACTGGGCAGGTCGATCTTGTTCAAAATCGGCACGACCTCCAGATTGTGCTCCAGCGCCAGATAGCAGTTCGCCAGCGTCTGCGCCTCAACGCCCTGGCTGGCGTCGACGACGAGGACTGCGCCCTCACAGGCGGCCAGACTGCGGCTGACCTCGTACTGGAAGTCCACATGGCCCGGGGTGTCGATGAGGTTGAACTCATAGGTCTCGCCGTCGTCGGCCTTGTAGCGCATCGTGACGGCGCGGGCCTTGATGGTGATGCCGCGCTCCTTCTCGATGTCCATGTCGTCCAGCACCTGGTCGGTCATGGTGCGCTTGTCGACGCTGTCGGTCAGCTCCAGCATACGATCCGACAGGGTGGACTTGCCGTGGTCGATGTGGGCAATAATGCAAAAGTTGCGGATGTTCTTGCGGGCCATCAGGTTTCCTCCAAATTGTTCCAGATCTCGCAGATCTTGCCGTTTTCCTTATATACGCGGGGCACGCGGCGGGCAAGGCCGCACACGACCTCGTAGTTGATGGTCTGTGTCTTGGCGGCAATCGTGTCAGCCGTGTCGCCGCCGTCCGGGCCAAAGACCGTGACCTCGTCGCCCATCTTCACGCCGGGAATGTCCGTCACATCGACCATTGTCTGGTCCATGCAGACGCGCCCGACCACGGGGGCCCGCTGGCCGCGGATGACCATGACGCCCCGGTCCGGCCCGCCGGACAGCATCCGCGGGTAGCCGTCAGCGTAGCCCACACAGACTGTGGCGACGCGCATCGGCCTATCGGCGGTAAAGGTGCGCCCGTAGCTGACGCTCTGGCCGGGCTGCAGCTCCTTGACAAAGGTCACGACGGATTTCAGCGACATGACGGGCTGCAGGGCGGGAAAGTGTACCTCATTGCTGGGGTCAAGCCCGTACAGGATGATGCCCGCGCGGGTCATGTCGTGCCGCCACTCGGGATGACGCAGCTGTGCGGCAGAGTTGGCGCAGTGTACCGTGCCGACGGGGCAGCCGTCCGCACGCAGCCGCTCCACGACCTGCGCGAACAGCGCGTGCTGCTCGTCGGTGTAGCGCTCGTCGTCGGGCTCGACGCTGTCCGCCACCGCAAAGTGCTGAAAGACGCCGCAGATGTCCAGCCCGGGCAGGGCGTAGAGAGCCTCCAGCTCGCGGATGGTCTCCGCAAAGCCGGAACGCACCGCAAAGCCGATGCGGCCCATGCCGGTGTCGATCTTCAGGTGGACCTTAACCTTGACGCCCGCCTTGACGGCGCCAGCGGAGAGCGCCTGTGCGTATTCGGTCGAATAGCAGGTGGTGATCAGGTCATTGGCAGCCAGCACAGCCGCATAGGTGGGGTCGGCGTAGCCCAGAATCAGGATGGGCGTTGTGATGCCGCCGCGGCGCAGGTGCCGCCCCTCGCCAAGGGAACTGACCGCGAAGCCCGCAGCACCGGCCTCCTGCAGAACGCGGGCGATGACGTTATCGCCGTGGCCGTAGGCGTCCGCCTTGACGACGGCGCAGACCGGCCCGCCTACGGTGCGGCGGATATATTCATAATTTTCACGCAGAGCCGTCAAATCGATCTCGGCCCAGCAGTGCTTTTCCAAGGTAAGTGTATTCATAGTGCGCCATTTCCTCCGTAACAGTTTATTATAGCATGAAAACAGCGTTCCTGCAACCAATTTTCTGGTTTTCTAATTTTCTAATTTTCGCCGTCGTCGTTTGTGGTCAGGTGTGCGGCGTCCGTCTCGGACCAGTGGCCGTGTACCCGCTGCACACCGACGATGCGCAGCTTGGAATGCAGGAAGTGCTGCTCGCGGTAAAGGCTGAAATAGCTCGACAGCATGTAGGAAACCGCGCATGCCAGCGCAAACAGCGAGACGCACTGCCCGCCGAATACCTCGATGGCAAGGCAGATGGACGCCAGCGGGCTGTTGGTGCAGCCGCAGAACAGCGCAACCATGCCCAGCGCCGCGCCCAGCTGCGGCGGCAGACCCAGCAGCGGCGCGGCCACACAGCCGAACGTCGCGCCGGTGAAGAAGATCGGCACGATCTCGCCGCCCTTGAAGCCTGCGCCCAGGGTCAGTGCGGTGAACAGCATCTTTAAAAGGAAGGCGTAGGGAACGGCCTCGCCGTCGATGGCGGCCTCGATGACCGCCGCGCCCGCGCCGTTGTAGTCGGTAGTGCCCAGCAGCTTTGTCAAGGCGATAATGAGCACGCCGCCCGCGGCGACGCGCAGGTAGATGTTCGGAAAGAATTTCCGGTACAGCTTCGGCGTGACGTGGAGCAGCTCACAGAAGAAGATGCTCAGCGCGGCCAGCAGCGCACCCAGGATGATAACGCGGACGAGATTGTCCGGCGTGGGGGCAGCCTCGGCCTGTAAGACGAACGCCTCGGGTGCCAGCCCCATTTTGCCGCTGATGAAAACGCCCAGCAGCGCCGACACCAGACAGGGGAGCAGTGCCGCGTACTGCATGGAGCCGACATCGACGACCTCCAGCGTGAAGATCGTTGCGGCCAGCGGCGTGCCGAAGATGGCCGAGAACGCGCCCGCCATGCCGCACATCGTCATTAAGCGGCAGTCACGGTTTTCTAAGCGCAGCGCCCTGCCGAGCTGCCCGGATACGCTGCCGCCCAGCAGCAGAGCCGCGCCCTCGCGTCCGCTGGACCCGCCGAACAGATGCGTGGCGACGGTGGAAACAAAGATGAGCGGCGCGGTGCGCAGTGTCAGCGGCTTGTGCTCCCGCACGGATACGAAGATTTGGTTCGTAGAGCCGCCGCCATCCGGGTCAAAGCGGTGATACAAAAATACGATAACAAGACCGGCAACGGGCAGCAGGTAAAGCAGCCACGGGTGCGCGCCGCGGGTGGCGTTGGCCCAGTTGAGCGCCAGCCCGAATGCGCCGCCCAACGGGCCCACCACGCAGCCCACCAGCGCCGCCAGCACCAGCCACTTGGCGCACACCGCCTGATACCCCGCCGCGCTGCGCAGATACCGTTTGATCCGCTCCAAGACGACCCCTCCTATGCTATGCAAAATTTGAGATTATTATAGCCTTTTTGTGGGGAAAAGACAACAGAAAAATGAACCGCGGCAGCGCCTTTTGGCAGAGAAAGCCGAAGAACATTCCTACAGGTGTACCGAATAACAGAAGCGCCGCAGATTTCAATGAATCTGCGGCGCATTCCGATGGTCGAGGTGACAGGACTCGAACCTGCGGCCTCGTGGTCCCAAACCACGCGCGCTACCAACTGCGCAACACCTCGTTCTTATAACTTATCCATTATAATACACAAGCGGTGCGGGCGTCAAGTCCCGGCGCGGCAAAAATCATACAGCCAGGCGGAGCAGCCCCAGCACCAGCAGGTGCGCGGGGTAGAAGGCATAGAAGAACCACTTGTAAAACGTGCGCCCGCGGGCGGCGCGCCGACCGTTGTACAGGTACAGGATCACAAACGCGGAGACAAGGATCGGTACGGCGCAGCCGACGGCCTCCCACACCTGCCCACTGCCCAGCCCGGCCATGCCGCCGTAGAGCAGTGCCGCCGCGCCGAACGCGGCTTTCTGCCGCGTTTGGTTCCCCCCGGCCCAGGCAAACAGCAGCGTGAACACCGGGGCCAGCAGCGCCCAGTCACAGAACAGCGATGCGCAGATCAGCAGCACGATGCAGACGCCGCGCAGCACGCGGTCCTGAATCTTCTCCTGCACCAGCAGCACCAGAAAGCAGAGCAGCAGCGTGAACAGCATGTTGAACTGCACAAACCCGGCGATGCCGTTTGCCGGAAAGGCCAGCTGATACGGCAACTGCGCCAGCACGGCAAACCCCAGCAGCCGCCCGGCGTAGCGGCGTTTGGAGCGGGTGCAGCCGTAGCCTTCGACGAGAAAAAAGCACATCGTCACGGCGGTAAAGTAGCCGATGCAGAGGCACAGATTTGTCAGCGGCTGCCCGGCGGGCAGAAAGACGTTCGCAATGTGGTTGATAAGCATGGTGAGCATGGCAACCATCTTGATGGAATCACGGGACATGGTAATAACCCCTTTCGTATTCATTGTAAAGTACGAGGGAGCGGGCGTCAAGATTGCAGCGGCACGGCAACATTTTTGCGGCTCGCCCTTTCTTTTGCCCTGTGCCTGCGCTATAATGAAGTACAGGAAAGCTATAGGGCTGCCGCAAGGTGTTCTGCGCGGGGATGCAGGGCTTTTCCCTGTGCCGGTCATTTGCTGTGTGCTGGTGTTTGTGATCGAGCTGTTTGTGTGAGGTACTATGATTGACGCAATAAAAATCCGCGGTGCGCGGGTACACAACCTGAAAAACATCGACGTCGATGTCCCCTTAAACAAAATCGTCGGCATTGCGGGCGTGTCCGGGTCGGGCAAATCGTCGCTGGCACTCGGCGTGCTGTATGCCGAAGGCTCGCGCCGCTACCTTGACGCGCTGTCCACCTACACCCGCCGCCGCATGACCCAGGCCGCCAAGGCACAGGTGGATGAGGTGCTTTACGTCCCCGCCGCGCTGGCGCTGCACCAGCGGCCCGGTGTGCCGGGCATCCGCAGCACCTTCGGCACGGGTACCGAGCTGCTGAACAGTCTGCGGCTCATGTTCTCCCGCCTGGCCAGCCACCGCTGCCCCAACGGCCATTACGTGCCGCCAACGCTGAACGTCGCCGCCGAACAGCCGATTTATTGCCCGGAATGCGGCGCACTTGTGCGTGCGCCGTCGGCGGAGGAGCTGGCCTTCAACAGCCAGGGCGCCTGCCGCACCTGCGACGGCACGGGCCTGGTCCGCACCGTGGACCGTGCCACGCTTGTGCCTGACGAGAGCATCAGCATTGACGACGGGGCCGTCGCGCCGTGGAACAGCCTGATGTGGTCGCTCATGACCGACGTCTGCCGCGCCATGGGCGTGCGCACCAATGTGCCGTTCCGTGAACTGACCGACAGGGAAAGAGACATCGTTTTCAACGGCCCGGCGGAGAAAAAGCATATCTTCTACAAAGCCAAAAGCACGCCCGAGGCCGGGGAACTGGACTTTACCTATTACAATGCGGTCTACACGGTGGAGAACGCCCTGGCCAAGGTCAAGGACGAGAAGGGCATGAAGCGTGTGGAAAAATTCCTGCGCGTGGATACCTGCCCGGACTGCCGCGGCTCGCGCCTGTCAGAGGCCGCCCGTGCGCCGCGGCTGCGGGGCATCGGGCTGGATGAGGCGTGCAGGATGACACTGACAGCACTCTGCGGCTGGGTGGACGGCGTGCCCGCCAGCCTGCCGCCCGAGATGCGCCCCATGGCCGAGAGCATCTGCGCCTCGTTCCGCGAGACCGCACGTCGGCTGCTGGATCTGGGGCTCGGCTACCTGACGCTGGACCGCGCGTCGTCAACGCTTTCCACCGGTGAGCGCCAGCGGATGCAGCTGGCCCGCGCCGTGCGCAACCGCACCACGGGCGTTTTGTACGTGCTGGACGAGCCGTCCATCGGGCTGCACCCCTCCAACATCGTCGGCCTGAACGGCGTCATGCACGACCTGATCGCCGACGGCAACTCGGTGGTGCTCGTTGATCACGACACACAGGTGCTGGCGGAGTCGGACTGGCTCATCGAGATGGGCCCCGAGGCCGGTGCGGGCGGCGGGCACGTCATTGCCGAGGGCACGGTGGCTGACCTGGCCGGAAACCCGGCGTCCCAAATCGGCCCGTTTCTGGGCGGGCAGGCGAGTGCTGCGCCCCGGAACCGCCCGGCGGCGGAGCTGTTTGCCGAGGGGCGCATCCATCTTTCGACGGATGCCATCCATACGGTCAAGCCGCTGGCGGTGGACATTCCCAAGGGACGGCTGACCGTTGTCACGGGTGTGTCCGGCTCCGGCAAGACGACGCTGATTCTGGAAAGCCTTGTCCCGGCGCTGGCGGCGCAGACGGCTGGCAAGCCGCTGCCGCCCCACGTAAGGGCCGTCGAGGCCGACGGCATCGCGCAGGTAAAGCTCATCGATGCAACGCCGATTGGCATCAACGTGCGCTCCACCGTGGCGACCTACGCCAATGTACACGATGAGCTGCGCAAGGTTTTTGCCCGCACGCCCGATGCCAGGCGGCTGGGCTACAAGGCGGGCGACTTCTCCTACAACACAGGCAAACTGCGCTGCCCGGTCTGTGACGGCACCGGCGTCATCAGTCTGGACGTGCAGTTTTTGCCCGATGTGGAAATTCCCTGTACCGGGTGCCGCGGCTCCCGCTACAGCCGCGACGCCGACGCCGTGCGGCACGAGAACAGGCACGGCGGGACCTGCACGCTGCCGCAGCTCATGGACATGGACATCAACACGGCGCTGACCGTCTGTACAGACTTGAAATTGGTGACACAGCGCTTAAAAGTGCTGCAAAATCTGGGCCTTGGCTACCTGACGCTGGGCGAGGAAACGCCGAGCCTGTCCGGCGGCGAGGCACAGCGGCTGAAGCTGGCCAGCGAGATGGGCAAGGCCCAGCATGACACAGTGTTTGTCTTTGACGAGCCGACCATCGGTCTGCACCCGCTGGACGTGCGCACGCTGCTGGGCGTGTTCCGAACCCTGATCGAAAACGGCGCGACGGTCATCGTCATTGAGCATGACCTCGACGTCATCCGCAGCGCGGACTATCTCATCGACATGGGACCCGGCGGCGGTGAGGAGGGCGGACGTGTCGTCGCTTGCGGAACCCCCGCCGAGGTGAAGCGGAACCCGGAGAGCAGGACGGGGAAATTTATCTGAAACGTATCATGCCTTCCCCCTTGGGGGAAGGTGGCCGTAGGCCGGATGAGGGGCGAGCTTGCCGTGATTGCCCGTAAAAGGGTTGCTGCGCAAACTCGCCCCTCATCAGTCACCTTCGGTGACAGCTTCCCCCGAGGGGGAAGCCTTTTTTGTTTTGTACATCCTGCACAAAAACTACCCTTCATTTTTGGTGAGTGAAAATGACTGAAACTGATTGATTTTGACGGATAATCTGCTATAATAAAGCTACAGTCAATCAGAAACATCCACAAAACACCAAAATTGGTCAAACAAAGACCGGGAAAGGAGCAAACCCCCTATGTTAGCCGAGGAACGCTTTGCCCTGATCCTGAACCTGCTGGCGGAAAAACGCACCGCCACGGTGCAGGAGCTGTGCGAGGCACTTAACGCCAGTGAATCCACGATCCGCCGCGACCTGACCGAGCTGGCGCGGCAGGGCCGTTTGAATAAGGTCCACGGCGGTGCGACCCTGCCGGACGGCCAGTTTTTGGCCGATGAGCCGACGATGGCCGCCAAGGAGGCGCTTGCCGTCGGGCAGAAGCGCAGCATCGCGCAGGCCGCGGCAGACCTGATCCGGGCGGAGGATTTCATCTACATTGACGCCGGTACAACCACGCTGGCCATGGTCCGGGCGCTGAGCGGCCCCGCGCTGGAGGCCCACTACGTCACCAACGGCATCGCCCACGCGCGGCTGCTGGCACAAAAAAGCTGCCACGTCTGCGTGCCGGGCGGTCTGCTGCGCCCCCGGACAGAGGCCATCATCGGTGCGGCGGCCATCACGGCGCTGCAGCAGTTCAATTTCACCAAGGCGTTCATCGGGGCCAACGGCGTGGCGCTGAACGTCGGATTCACAACGCCCGACCCGGAGGAGGCCGCCGTCAAGGCCGTTGCCGTCCGCCGTGCGCGGGAGACCTGGTATCTGGTGGATGACAGCAAATTCGGCCGGGTCTATCCGGCCGTCATCGGGGAGATTTACAGCGGCGCGATCCTGACGAACCGCTGCCCTGACCCAAAATACAGACAGCTGACACTGGTAAAGGAGACAGAGCAATGATCTACACAGTGACATTCAACCCGGCCATTGATTACGTTGTGCGGCTGGACCGTGAGCTGCAGGTGGGCGACGTCAACCGCGCCAGGGGCGAGGACTGCGTGCTGGGCGGCAAGGGCATCAATGTGTCCGGCGTGCTGGCCCAGCTCGGGTGCGAGAGCGTCGCCCTCGGCTTTGTGGCGGGCGAGACCGGCGCCTGGCTGGAGCGCGGCCTGGCTGCGCAGGGCCTGAAAACCGATTTCGTCCACCTCGACCACGGTATGACCCGTATCAACGTCAAGATCAAGGCCGGGCAGGAGACCGAGCTCAACGGCGCGGGCCCCGACATCCCGGAAGCCGCCATGCAGGCGCTGGAGCAAAAGCTCGACGCCCTGCAAAAGGATGACATTCTGGTGCTGGCGGGCAGCATTCCGGCCAGCCTGGCCCAGACGACCTATGAGCGGCTGCTGGCCCGGCTGGAGGGCCGCGGCATCCGCGCCGTGGTCGATGCCACGCGCGATTTGCTCGTGAACGTGCTGCCCTACAAGCCGTTCCTCATCAAGCCGAACAACCACGAGCTGAGCGAGATCACGGGCGTCAGGCTGACGAATGATAAGGAAATTGCCGCTGCTGCCCACATGATGCAGGACAAGGGCGCGCGCAATGTGCTGGTCAGCATGGCGGGCGACGGTGCGCTGCTGCTGGATGAGCACGGCACGGTCTACCGCATCGGCTGCCCCAGGGGCAAGGTCGTCAACAGTGTCGGCGCGGGCGACAGCATGGTGGCTGGTTTTGTGGCTGGTTACCAGCAGAGCGGCGGCGATTATGAGGCCGCCCTCCGCCTGGGCACCGCCTGCGGCAGCGCCACCGCGTTCAGCCTGGGTCTGGCGACGAAGGCGGATATTGACGCACTGCTGGCAACGATGTGACGCGGCGCTGTAACGGAGGACTGCAGGCGACCCACGGCAATATCACCGATAAGGACGCCTACAAAAAGGCCCTCTACGCCCGCGAGGCCGAGGCATCCACAAGCCGGAGGAGCTGATCAAGAAAATTGCCCACGGTGAAACTCCCATCTACCACGCCGAGGCCGGGGCCAAGACCCGGCAGGCCGCGGGCGGCGCAAGCGACAGCTTTGGCCACAGCCTGTACAAGCACCTGATGAACGGTGTATCGCACATGCTGCCCTTCGTCGTGGGCGGCGGCATCATGATCGCGCTGGCCTTCCTGCTGGACGATTACACGATTGACCCGTCCAACTTCGGCATGAACACGCCGGTGGCGGCGTTCTTCAAGACCGTCGGCAGTGCGGCGTTCGGGTATATGCTGCCGATCCTCGCAGGCTTTATCGCCATGTCTATTGCGGACCGTCCGGGTCTGGCCGTCGGCTTTGCGGGCGGCGTGCTGGCCATGAACGGTACGAACTTTGCCGGCCTTGCCCACGGTGAGACCACCGGCATCTCCGGCGGCTTCCTGGCGGCGCTGCTGGCGGGCTTTGCCGCGGGCTACATCGTGCAGTTCCTCAAGAAGATCACCGAGAAGCTGCCTGCCAGCCTCAACGGCATCCGCCCGATGCTGATCTATCCGCTGGGCGGCATCCTCATTATTGGTGCGGTCATGTGCGGCATCAACCCGGTTATGGGCATCATCAACACGGCAATGACCGACTGGCTGAACGCCATGGGCGGCACGTCCAAGGTCCTGCTGGGCGCAATCGTTGCCGGCATGATGAGCATTGATATGGGCGGCCCCTTCAACAAGGCGGCCTACGTCTTTGGCACGGCGGCGCTGGCCTCCGGCAACTACGGGGTTATGGCCGCGGTCATGGTCGGCGGCATGGTGCCCCCGATTGCGATTGCCCTGTCTACGACCTTTTGCCCCAAAAAGTGGAGCCCCGACGAGCGCCGCAACGGCATCGTGAACTACGTTATGGGCCTCTGCTTTGTCACCGAGGGCGCAATCCCGTATGCTGCCGCTGACCCGCTGCGCGTCCTGCCCAGCTGCATCATCGGCTCCGCGCTGGCCGGTTCGCTCTCCATGGTGTTCGGTTGCGCCCTGCGCGCACCCCACGGCGGTATCTTCGTATTCCCGGTGGTTGACCACGCACTGCTCTACGTAGTTGCCCTGATCGTCGGCAGCGTCGTCGGCGCTGTGATCCTGAGCCTGCTCAAGAAGGAGTACGTCGAGGAATAAATAAGAAAACGGTACAAGGCCGCTCCCGTGCGATGGGGGCGGCCTTGCCGTCTGTTTGGAACCATGGTATAATGACAAAAAACACAAAAGGAGACGTTTCATGCAGGTCGTGTTTTCCCCGGGCGCAGAGATAAAATTTGAGGGCGCAAATAACTTTCGTGAGCTGGGCGGCTACCGCGCGGCGGATGGGCGGCAGGTAAAATACGGTCTGCTCTACCGCGGCGGCAACCTTGATCTGCTGAAAAGCGAGGCCGACCACGCACGGCTGGCGTCGCTGGGCCTGCGGGAAATATTGGACCTGCGCAGTGCAGGGGAGAGCGCTGCGCACCCCGATCCGGCGGTCCCGGGGGCGCACTACCAGCGCGTCTGCGGTATGCGCAACGTCGATGGCACCGAGATGGACTTTTCCGGCCAGGGCATCGAGCGCCTGCGGCAGGAAAAGGAAGCCTTTGAGCGCAGTGTGGGCCGCCCGGTGCACGATTTTGAGTGGTTCAGCGCTCTGTACCGGGAGATGCCGTTCCGCAATCCGGCCTACCACGCGCTGTTTGCCCTGTTGGAGGGCCGTCGCGTGCCGGTGCTGTTCCACTGCTCCTGCGGCAAGGACCGCACAGGCATCGGGGCCATGCTGATCCTGCTGGCGCTGGGCGTCTCCCGCGCGGACGCGCTGGCCGATTACATGCTGACCAATGTCTACCGCCGCGAAATCATTGAGCGCTTCCTGGCGGATAAGCCCGCCGCCGAGCGCGATCTGCTGCTGCCCGTCGAGGGCGTCAGCGAGCCGATGGGCGCAGGAGCCATCGACGAAATTTTGCGGCGCTACCCGAGCTACGAGGCGTACTTTGCCGATGAATTCGGCCTTGACGCCGCAAGGCTGGAGGCGCTGCGGGATTTTTATCTGGAATAACTGGAATAAAAACAACCGCTCCCTTGCCGGAAAATGGCAGGGGAGCGGTTGTGATTTACAGGGAAAATCAGCCCAGGCTGATGCCCATGGCGCGGGCGACGTTCAGCATGTCGCAGTCGCCGGGCACGCCGCGGGTCTTGCCGGCGATGTCGGCCAGCGGGTTGGCGGTCACATGGCGGTTGACCATGGCGACGGTCACGCCGTAGTGCTCGTCCGCCACGAGACCGGCAGCGTAGGAGCCGAACTGGGTGGCCAGCACGCGGTCATAGGCGCTGGGGCTGCCGCCGCGCTGCATGTGGCCGGGCACGCAGATGCGGGTCTCGGCACCGGTCATCTCCTCGATCTGCTTCGCAATGCGGGCTGTGGCGGTGGTGTAACCGGCCTCGGCGCGCTTGGCGGTCCACTCCTTGCGCTTCATCTTGGCCTCCTCGGTGGAGAAGGCACCCTCGGCCACGGCCAAAATCGAGAAGTTCTTGCCTGCCTTGGCGCGGTTCTCGACAGCAGCGGCGACCTTCTTGATGTCGTAGGGCAGCTCCGGCAGCAGGATGATGTCCGCGCCGCCCGCAATGCCGGAGTACAGCGTCAGCCAGCCGGCTTTGTTGCCCATGATCTCAATGCACATGACGCGGCTGTGGCTGCCCGCGGTGGTGTGGATGCGGTCAATGACCTCGGTGGCGATGTCCACAGCAGTGTGGAAGCCGAACGTCACGTCGGTGCCGTAGATGTCGTTGTCGATGGTCTTGGGCAGACCGATGATGTTCAGGCCTTCCTGGCTGAGCAGGTTCGCGGTCTTGTGGGTGCCGTTGCCGCCCAGGCAGAGCAGGCAGTCCAGTTTGGCGGCGCGGTAGTTTTTCTTCATCGCGGCAACCTTGTCCACCTTGTCCTCCTCGACCACGCGCATTTTTTTGAACGGGGTGCGTTTGGTGCCCAGAATGGTGCCGCCCACGGTCAGAATGCCGGAGAACTCGTCCGGTGACATCTCCCGGAAGTTGCCGTTGATCAGGCCGTCGTAGCCGTTCATGATGCCGACGATCTCGACCTTATCGCCCATGCGGTGGTACAACGCTTTGGCCACGCCGCGCAGGGTAGCGTTCAGGCCGGGGCAGTCGCCGCCGGAAGTCAGAATACCAACACGAATCGCCATTGTAAAAACCTCCCGTTGCTTATATATTCTACTATATATAAATGTACGCTAACCGCAAAAGGATGTCAAGTATAGTTTTTGCACGATGCTGCGAGCAGAATAAACTTTTTTGAAAAAATCTCAAAAAAATTCAAAAAAAGGCTTGCAATTTGGAAACACCTTTGCTATAATAACATACGTCGCCGGGCGACACGGCAGACGCAAAACAAAATATGGGAGCTTTCCCGAGTGGCCAATGGGGACAGACTGTAAATCTGCTGCTTAATGCTTCGGTGGTTCGAATCCACCAGCTCCCACCAAAAAGGACCCGCAACTTAGGTTGCGGGTTCTTTTTTGTGCTGGAGCTGGTAGGATTCGAACAGGTCGGCCGTCCGCAGACGGCAAAAAAACAGTCCTGCGGACTGTTTTTTAGACCGCGGCTTGCGAATCCACCAGCTCCCACCAAAAAGCTGTGGCAAAGATATTGCCGCAGCTTTTTTTTCTTTGCTGTATCGCATAAAATCGGCAAAGGCGATGACCGATTTTCAAAGTGCGTTTTATAGAGATGTCCAACCGCTTCCGGGCGGTTGGATTTTTTTGTTGCCAACCTTTTCTGCTGCTTTCAGAATGTTAAGGCAATACCGCATAATTCTAAGTACCGATACGGCGAGCGAGGTGCGGCAGCCGGAGACCGTGGAGTGGTTCATGCCCATCCTGTAAAATCAGAAACCGGGCACAGAATTGCAGCGGGCACTTGCAATCCGGGCGGAAAACAGGTATAATAGCAACTGTTACCTGTCTCAGTAGCTCAGCTGGATAGAGCACACGCCTCCTAAGGTTGCGTTACAACGGCCACCTCAAAAAAAACTAAATAAGGGATT
>ERZ506764.1394-NODE-1394-length-13912-cov-4.040268_pt1 | contig 13912 bp, 8 predicted proteins | sample MGYA00513041_ERZ506764 | MGnify/ENA metagenome assembly ERZ506764
CCGAACATTTTTCCAGAAAGTGAATATACGAAGAGAATCTGGGAACAGCAGAAGTTGATCGATGAGATGAATGTGAAATATCCGATTTCATTCATGGCAGGTCCTTATGATAAGGAAAAGTTCTATGAAATGGCAAAAGGGCTTGAAGAAGTGAAGGAAGGCGGCGTGCGATGTTTTGGATGTTATGAGCTCAGACTGCGTGAAACCGCAAGAATTGCGGCACAGGCAGGTTTTGATTATTTTACGACGACACTTAGCATCAGTCCTTTGAAAAATGCTGAGAAGTTAAATGAGATTGGTGTAAAGCTTGCGGAAGAGTACGGGGTATCCTATCTGCTGTCGGATTTTAAGAAAAAGAATGGATATAAGCGTTCCATTGAGCTTTCGAAGCAATACGGACTTTACCGACAGAATTACTGTGGGTGTGAATTTTCCAAAAAAACTGCAAAATAATACATTTTCATTTGATTTTATGCAGAAATGTGGTACAATCGAATACATATTATGTTTTATCACATTAAATTATGAAAGGATGAAGATAGATGGCACAATTATGGGGCGGACGTTTTACAAAAGAGACAGACAAGCTGGTGTATCAGTTTAACGCATCTATTTCTTTTGATAAAAGATTTTACGCGCAGGACATTAAAGGGAGTATCGCGCATGTAATGATGCTCGGAAGACAGGGAATCTTGACAGAGGATGAGACGGAGAAGATTATGGCAGGTCTTCAAGGAATCTTGTCAGATGTAGAAGCAGGAACGCTTGAGATTACGGATCAATATGAAGATATCCACAGCTTTGTGGAGGCAACACTGATCGATCGGATCGGGGAAGCAGGAAAGAAGCTTCATACCGGAAGAAGCCGAAATGATCAGGTTGCATTAGATATGAAACTTTATACAAGAGATGAGGTAGAGGCTCTGGACGGACTTGTGGAGGAATTGTTGCAGGCACTTCTTAGTATTATGAAAGATCATGTAAATACTTATATGCCGGGCTTTACCCACCTTCAGAAAGCGCAGCCGATTACCCTTGCTCATCATATGGGAGCATATTTTGAAATGTTTAAGAGAGACCACGAGCGTCTTCGGGACATTTATCATAGAATGAATACATGCCCGTTGGGCTCCGGTGCATTGGCGGGAACTACTTATCCGTTGGATCGGGAATATACAGCGGTTCTCTTAGGGTTTGACGGACCTACACTAAACAGTATGGACGGAGTGTCGGATCGTGATTATCTGTTGGAATTATTGTCCGCATTATCTATGATCATGATGCATTTGAGCAGATTTTCAGAAGAAATTATTATTTGGAACACAAACGAATATAAATTCGTAGAGATTGATGATGCGTACAGTACCGGAAGCAGTATTATGCCGCAGAAGAAGAATCCGGATATCGCAGAGCTTGTGCGCGGCAAGACCGGACGTGTTTATGGCGCTTTAATGTCATTACTTACCACGATGAAGGGAATCCCGCTTGCCTACAACAAGGACATGCAGGAGGACAAAGAACTGTCTTTTGATGCCATGGATACCGTCAAAGGATGTATTGCATTATTTACCGGAATGCTCGCAACCATGAAGTTTAATAAGGGTAAAATGCGTCTGTCCGCAAACAACGGATTTACCAATGCAACCGATGCAGCAGATTATCTGGTAAAACATGGTGTTCCATTCCGTGATGCGCACGGCATTATCGGAAAAATCGTTCTCTACTGTATTGAACGCGGAATTGCGATCGACGATATGAGTTTAGACGAGTTAAAGGCTATCTGTCCGGTATTTGAGGAAGATATATATGAAGAGATTTCCATGGAGACATGCGTGAATAACCGATTGACGATCGGGGCGCCGGGAAAGGCAGCCATGGAGAAAGTGATCGAGGCAGAAAAGGCATATCTTGCAGAGGATTGGAAAAAGGAAACTTTAACACGGTAAAACGTTATTGTAAAAAATGCACAAAGAATACCCGGAAAGATGACATTTTTTTACAAAATAGACCATTGCTTTTTTGAGAAAAATAGCATAATATATTCACTATAACGACAGCTGTTCGTGATGGACGGACAAACAATGGAATGCACGGTCTGCGGATATTCGATTGTCATGAATGAGAAGAGCCAGGGTAACAGGGGACGGTTCTTCGAACGAACAGGGAAAGACGAGGAGATTAGGCAATGAGTGAGAAGTTAAAAGTAGGTATTCTTGGTGGAACAGGTATGGTAGGACAGAGATTTATCTCTCTGCTGGAGAATCATCCATGGTTTGAGGTGACAACGATTGCAGCCAGCCCAAGAAGTGCCGGTAAGACATATGAAGAGGCAGTTGGTGATCGTTGGAAAATGGATACTCCAATGCCGGAAGCAGTAAAAAAGATTGTTGTCATGAACGTCAACGAAGTAGAAAAAGTTGCGGCAGAAGTAGATTTTGTTTTCTCAGCAGTAGACATGACAAAAGAAGAGATCAAAAAGATCGAGGAAGAATACGCTAAGACAGAGACACCGGTTGTATCTAACAACAGTGCACACAGATGGACACCGGATGTGCCGATGGTCGTACCGGAGATCAATCCGGAACATATGGAAGTTATCAAATATCAGAGAGAAAGACTTGGCACAAAGCGCGGTTTCGTTGCTGTAAAACCAAACTGCTCGATCCAGTCTTATGCACCTGTTCTCACCGCTTGGAAAGAGTTTGAGCCATACGAAGTAGTGGCAACTACTTATCAGGCAATTTCCGGAGCAGGAAAAACGTTCAAAGACTGGCCGGAAATGGTTGGAAATATCATTCCATACATCGGTGGTGAGGAAGAAAAATCCGAGAAAGAGCCGCTTCGGATCTGGGGACACATTGATGATGAGAAGAAAGAGATTGTTCCTGCAACATCTCCGGTTATCACATGCCAGTGTATCCGTGTTCCGGTATTAAATGGACATACCGCAGCCGTATTTGTAAAATTCAAAAAGAAACCAACCAAAGAACAGTTGATCGAAGCATTGAGAAACTACAGTGGAGTTCCACAGGAATTAAATCTTCCAAGTGCTCCAAAGCAGTTCATCCAGTATTTAGAGGAGGACAACAGACCACAGATTTCCTTGGATGTCAACTTCGAGAACGGTATGGGAATCTCTGTCGGACGTCTGAGAGAGGACACCGTTTATGACTGGAAGTTTGTCGGTTTATCCCACAATACCGTCAGAGGTGCAGCAGGTGGTGCAGTGCTCTGCGCAGAGCTGTTAAAAGCACAGGGTTACATCACAAAGAAATAAGAAAAAACATCATAGCGATTTAAAAAGTCCGTATCACAGATGTGTGGACTGTAAAGAAATGACCGGAACAGTAAAATGCTGTTCCGGTCATTTCTTATGTATCTTTTTATATGGCAAGAACCGGGTTGTCGTAAAAGTTAAAAAATGATATAATTTTTACTATATTGAGGGTAACGAACAAACAGATAGAAATGGGAGGTTTCTTATGGTAGCGAAGACATCCATTTTAAAAGAGCTTGAGACAATTTATGAGAAGAGTGGAAATCAGCTCTATGTGTTGTATGGACGGACAGATTCTGAGAAAGAACAGTTATTGAAGGCGTTTCTTTCAAATAAGAAGTACTTTTATTATCGCAGCAGACAGGCATCGGAACAGGAACAGAGAAATCAGATGGAGGTAGAAATCCGGCAGAAGTTTTCGACGAATATTACAAAGCACAGCTATGACGAATTTTTTAACCGGATCAAAAGTGGTGATGCGTCAAAACTTGTGGTTGTGATTGATGAATTTCAATTGATTGCAAAAAAAGATGTCTCTTTTATGGAGAGCATTGAAAAATTAAGAATGAAACGTCTTTATCCGGGACCGGTGTTGATCCTTTTGTGCAGTTCTTCGGTTGCATGGGTGGAACAGGAGATGCCTGCAGCACTCGGTGAGCAGAGCGAAAGAATCGATGGAAAGATTAAGATTAATCCTTTGAATTTCTTAGAGGTGGTACGTGCATTTCCACAGTATCAGGTCAGTGACTGTATCAGAACTTACGGTGTTATCGGCGGCGTTGCAGGCTATATCAACCACTGGGATCAGCGCGTGGATCTGAAAACCAATATATGCAGAAATATTTTAAATCGGAATGGTTATATGCACCGGGCGGCAGAGCAGCTGATCGCGGCAGAACTGCGGGAACTGTCTGTGTATGAGACGATTCTTTATTATATTGCAAGCGGTTATGATAAGTTAAATGAACTTCATTTAAAAACCGGCTATTCGCGTGCAAAAATCAGTGTGTACATGAAGAATCTCGGAACCTTCCATATTGTTGAAAAGGAGACCTCTTTTGAGACAGGTGGATGGGAAAACACGAAAAAAGGTGTCTATCGTATTAAGGATAATTATGTGAATTTCTGGTTCCGTTTTGTGTATCCACATCTTTCCGAACTTTATATGATGAGTCCGGAACAGTTCTACGATGCGTATATCACATCGGGAATCGACGAATATCTGGAACGCTATTTCAAGGAAGTATGCATGGAATATGTAGGACTTTTGAATCTGATTGGAAAACTGCCAATGAAGATCAGTAAGATGGGAACATGGATTGGAAAAGAAGGAAATATCGACATTATTGCACAGAACTCTGTGCGGGAGAATATTGTCGGATACTGTAACTGGAATCAGCCGGAATTTACCATGGAGATGAAAGAAGAATTGTTAAAGAGTATGAAGCAGGCAAAAATTGATGCAAAGTATTTCTTTCTGTTTTCAGCAAAAGGTTTTTCAGAAGAGATCAGACAGCTTGCAGAAGAGGATACCAGATATATTCTGGTCGATATGAATGAATTATAAAACTTCTTATTTAGGAAAGAAGTAAGAATTACAGAAGTTGGAGGAATTTTTTTGGCAAAGTCATTAATTATAACGGAGAAACCAAGTGTTGCGCAGGAGTTCGCACGGATTCTTGGTGTATCAGGCAGAAATGACGGATACATAGAAAATAGTGATTACGTCATTACCTGGTGTGTCGGTCATCTTGTGGAGATGGTTTATCCCGAGGTATATGATGAAAAGTATAAAAAATGGAAGTTAGAGGATCTTCCTTTTCTTCCGAAAGATTACAAATATGATGTGATCCCGGCAGTCAGCAGACAGTATGACGTGGTACACAAAATGCTGCACCGCGAAGATATTGATACTGTCTACTGGGCAGGGGATGCCGGAAAAGAAGGACAGACCATTGAGGAAAACATCCGTATGTACGGCGGTGTCCGCGAGGGGATGAAAGAGCTGCGCGTCTGGATCGATTCCCAGACAGAAGAGGAGATCAAGCGGGGCATCCGGGAGGCAAAACCGATGTCGGATTACGCGAACCTCGGAAAATCCGGCATTATGCGGACCATTGAGGATTACGCGATGGGAATCAATTTTTCCCGCGCGATGTCTGTGAAATATGGAAATCTTTTAAATGATGCGGCAGGGACGAGAAACTATACTGCAATTGCAGTCGGACGTGTCATGACCTGCGTGCTCGGTATGGTCGTGATAAGAGAGCGTGAGATCCGCAATTTTGTGGAAACACCATTTTACCGTGTAGTCGGAAGTTTCACGGATGCGAACATCGAGGCGGAGTGGAAAGTGGTAGAAGGTTCTAAATACTTTGAATCTCCATTATTGTATAAGGAAAACGGATTTAAAAAGCAGGAGTCTGCGGAAAACTTAATACAGGAACTTTCCGGGAAAACAGCGGTTGTGGAATCTATTGAGCGTGGAACTTCCAGAAAGAAAGCACCGCTTCTTTTTAACCTCGCAGAACTGCAGGCGGAGTGTTCGAAGCGCTTTAAAATCAGTCCGGATGAGACATTGCAGGTGGCACAGGATCTCTATGAGAAAAAACTGACTACTTATCCAAGAACGGATGCGCGTGTTCTCTCAACGGCAGTGGCAAAAGAAATCGGAAAAAATATCAGCAGACTGAAAGGCTATGAGCCGGTGCAGGGGTATGTGGAGCGTATCATGAAGGAAGGACTTCATTACAACATTGCGAAGACCCAGTATACGGATGACTCGAAAATTACCGATCACTATGCGATTATTCCGACCGGACAGCTCACAGAGCTGCGTTCTTTAAATGAACTGCAGAGAAGTGTGTATGATCTGATCGTCCGCCGTTTCTTAAGTATTTTTTATCCGGCAGCAGAATATCAGACGGTAAAACTTGTGGTGGCCGTCGGAGAGGAAAAACTTTTTGCCGGTGCAAAAGCATTAAAGGCGCCGGGATTTTTAGAGATTGCAGGAAGAAAACAGGAAGAAGAAAAAGAAGGCAGCAACAAAGAGGATAATGAGGAGACGGATAGTCCGGGGCTTCTGGAACTGGCAGATCAGTTGACTAAGGGGCAGGAACTGCCGGTCAATGGTTATTCTCTAAAAGAGGGAAGCACGAAGCCACCGAAACGCTACACTTCCGGTTCGATGGTGCTTGCGATGGAAAATGCCGGACAGCTGATCGAGGATGAAGAACTGCGTGCACAGATCAAAGGCTCCGGAATCGGAACTTCTGCCACCCGCGCAGAGATCATCAAAAAACTGGTGCGCATCGGTTACCTGCACTTGAATAAAAAATCACAGATTCTGTCGCCGGAGGTGTTGGGCGAGATGGTTTATGAAGTCGTAAATATGACCGTCCCGGCACTTTTGAATCCGAAAATGACTGCTTCGTGGGAAAAAGGACTTGACGGTATCACGCGCGGAACGGTGATCATGGAAGATTACCGGGAGAAACTTGAGGATTTTATCCGAAAAGAGACATTAAACATGGTGGAACGGAATCTGACGTCACAGCTTGTGGCACAGATCCAGCCGTTGACCGGAAAGGGCGCAAGAGGCATTGCGGCAAAGAAAAAGCTTGGCATTGCCTGTCCGGTCTGTGGCGCGGAGCTTGTAACGACACCGTTTGGCTATGGGTGCAGCAATTATAAAAAAGACAGCACTGGCTGTGGCTTCTCCATCGGAACGATTGCAGGGCGTGATCTTTCGGAGGAGGAGTTCCGGGATTTGATTACAAAAGGAAGAACGGATGTTCTGGATGGTTTTGTCTCCAAATCGAAGAAGAAATTCCCGGCAGCACTCGTTTTACAGAAGGATGAGGAGGGAAAAATCAATATCAGTTTTGATTTTTCGGCAAATGAACCACAGGTGGTGGAAGGAATCAAATGCCCGTCCTGCGGCGGTGACATTGTGACGACAGCCTACGGGTTCCGGTGTATCCATTATGACCGGGAGAAAGAGGACAGTTGTGATTTCTCTGTCGGAAAAATTGCAGAGAAAAGTCTGAATGTGTCACAGCTCACAGAACTCGTTACGAATGGAAGAACCGGAACAATCCGCGGCTTTAAATCAAAAAATGGAAAGAGATTTGACGCCTGTCTCTGTCTGGAAAAAGATGAAAACGGTAAAGCGGTTATAAAATTTGATTTTGAACATGTGGAAGCAAAAAAAGTAAAAGATGTTGTCTGTCCGCTCTGTGGAGGTGAGATCGTCCAGACACCGTTTGGGTTTGGATGCGCAAACTATTCCAAAGAGAATCCGGAAAGCTGCCGTTTCTCCATTGGAAAAATGGCAGAGAAATCACTGACAGAATCACAGGTCAGAGAACTTTTGACGAACGGAAGAACCGGGACAATCCGCGGTTTCAAGTCGAAAACCGGGAAAAAATTCGATGCACGCGTGGCGTTGAATCGAGATGAAGCCGGAAAAGTGACCGGGTTAAAATTCGATTTCACGGATTTAGAGCCGGTAAAAGTGAAGGATGTTGTCTGTCCGCTCTGCGGCGGTGAGATCATCCAGACACCGTTTGGGTTTGGATGCGCCAATTACTCCAAAGATAACCCGGAGAGCTGCAAATTTGCAATCGGAACAATCGCGGGTGTGAAGTTAAAAGAGGCGCAGGTGAAAGAATTGCTGCTCCGCGGCAAAACGGAAGTCATCAAAGGTTTTATCGCAAAGACAGGCATGATGTTTGATGCACCGTTAAAACTCACGCCGGAAGGTCAGGTGACGTTTGATTTCCCGGAGAAACCAAAGCCTGTAGACACGACTTTAAAATGCCCGAAATGTGGACAGTATATGAAAAAATCCCAGTGGTATTATGAGTGTGAATGTGGATTTAAAGTGGCGCATACGGTGGCAAAGGTGGAGTTAGAGGAAGCCATTATGCAGGAACTTTTTGAGACCGGAAAGACGAAGAAAAAAATAACCGGATTTACGTCAAAAGCGGGGAATGTGTTTGATACCTGCCTGAAATTTGAGGACGACAGGATCAGTTTTGATTTTGATAATCCGGGAGAAAACGTGGTGTTGGAAAATGCAAAGCCAGCTGAAAGCGCACAGAATCAGGAAAAACAAACTATGTTTGAAGCGTAAATAAAATGTAAAAAAATTGACAAAATTTATTGATTTTTGTCGGGTACAGGGTTATGCTTATATACAGTGGTACGGTACATTGAGATATGTGCGTACAAAAATAAATTCAAAGGAGAAATGAAGATGAAAAAAGGTCATGAATTGAAAATTCGTGAGAGATTGTCTAAGAGTTACTTACAGGTTATTTTTATTGCAAGTATCTCTGCAATCGTTGGCATTATTGCATTGCTGGTTATGACAAGAATGTATAATAATGCGCTGAACAATTATGGATTCTCTCAGGGAGATATTGGGAAGGCGATGACAGCATTCTCAGGTGCGCGCAGCGAGGTTCGTGCGGCAGTGGGATATATGGATGAAGATATTATCAGTGATGCCAAGGATACGTATTATACGAGAAAAGATTCATTCCAGCAGTATCTTGACGACATTGAAAGCAGCATGGTGACACAGGCTGGAAAAGATGCTTATAATCAGATTGTCAAAGATCTTGACGGATATTGGGATCTTTCAGATCAACTGATCGAGGAGGGTTCAACCACAGATCAGGAAATCAGTAAAAAAGTCCAGAGACGTGAAGCAGACGAACTTGGACCTGCATATCAGGTAGTTTACAATGATCTGAAGAATCTGATGAACATCTATGTCCAGAAGGGGGATCAGATAGAATCAGTTTTGGCAGTGATGGAGATTATTGCTGTGATCATTATGATCGCAGTGATCATTCTTTCCATTTTGAGTGGCAGAAGATATGGAAACCAGATCGCAGATGGAATTTCAAAGCCATTACAGCAGATTTCAGAACGTCTGAAAACATTTGCGGAAGGAGATCTTGACAGTGAGTTCCCGGAGCATGATGCGAAAGACGAGGTTGCAGAAATGATCGAAACGGCAAGAAAGATGGCAGATAACCTGAATGTGATCATCTCTGACAGCGGAAAACTCTTAAATGAGATGGCAGATGGTAATTTTGCTGTCGCAACAGAACATGAAGAAAGATACACCGGAAAATTCAATGATCTTCTTATTGGAATACGCAACATGAACCGTAAGATTGATGAATCTCTCCGTCAGGTAGAGGAGACAGCAGAACAGGTATCCTTAGGTTCCGGCAATATGGCAGAGGCTGCACAGTCCCTGGCAGAAGGTGCTACGGAACAGGCCGGAGCAGTCGAAGAACTTCAGGCGACCATTGCTGATATCACCGCCAATGTAGGACACACAGCAGAGAATCTTCAAAAGTCTCATGCTGATGCAAGAAAATATGCAGATGATGCGGATCACAGCCGTGAGCAGATGCACGCAATGGTGGAGGCTATGCAGCGTATCAGCGAGTCTTCCATGAAGATTGAGAATATCATTTCCGAACTGGAGGATATCGCAAGCCAGACAAACCTGTTATCTTTGAATGCTTCCATCGAGGCAGCACGTGCAGGTGAGGCAGGAAAGGGATTTGCAGTTGTTGCTGACCAGATCCGTAAACTTGCAGAACAGAGTGCGGCTTCGGCAGTTTCCACAAGAGAACTGATCGAGGGTTCTATCCATGATGTAGAAGAAGGAAATAAAGCGGTTGCTTTGGTTTCAGAGACATTAGACGAAGTTATCAAAGGAATTAATGATATCGCAGATACATCCAAGTCCTTAAGTGAGAACTCACAGTCTCAGGCAACGGCTATGGAGCAGGCAGAGCAGGGAGTCAACCAGATTTCCGAAGTTGTTCAGTCCAACTCCGCTATGGCACAGGAAACTTCTGCTACCAGTGAAGAATTGTCAGCACAGGCTGAAACACTTGATAACCTTGTAAGACAGTTCACATTAAGAGAACAGAAATAATAAAGAACGATAAGTTACTGGAACGAGGTATGTGTGAACAGTAAGAATGAGAGAGAGTCACAGCAAAGTCTGTGGCTCTTTTTTCTTGAATAATCAGTTTTATGTGTTTATAATGAGAAGGCGCAGGCAATCATGAAGTGTTGGAAGAATAAAGATACGGAATGATGAATGTGTGAAATATTTATGGAAGTTTTCAGACAGGAAGGAAGAAAAAATGGAAAACGCAAAAATCAGTAATTTGTATGATCTGAATGAGACAATTGCGAAAGAATATTTAGAGCAGTTTACTTATCCGTGGGAAGCATTAAAAGGAATCAGTGAATTTATCAAAAAATTAGGACCGACATTAGATCCTGAAAAGTTTGAAAAACGCGGCGAAGATATCTGGGTTGCCAAAAGTGCAAAGGTTGCACCGACTGCCTGCTTAAATGGACCGCTCATCATTGATGAGGAGGCAGAGATACGCCATTGTGCATTTGTAAGAGGAAGTGCCATTGTCGGAAAAGGTTCTGTTGTCGGAAACTCTACCGAGTTGAAAAACGATATTATTTTCAATTCTGTACAGGTGCCACACTATAATTATGTAGGAGATTCTATTCTGGGATACAAATCCCATATGGGTGCAGGTTCTATTACCTCAAATGTGAAATCAGACAAGACACTTGTAGTAGTAAAGGATAAGACAACCGGGGAAGAAATCGAGACAGGCTTGAAGAAGTTTGGTGCAATGTTAGGTGATTTTGTGGAAGTAGGATGTAATTCCGTGCTGAATCCGGGGACTGTGATCGGAAGCCACAGCAATGTTTATCCGCTGTCCATGGTGCGTGGCGTTGTTCCGGCAAACTCTATTTACAAAAATAAAAATGAAATTGTAGAAAAGCAGTAAAAATTCCGAAATGATATATTGCTTGTGGTATGTTTTTCCTTTTTACAAAAAAGTACATAAATTTTATGGTTTCTACTTGTGAAAATGAAAAAAATGTGCGAAAATGTTTGAAGTATGTTAAGCATCTAACAATGTTTAGCAGATGACATATCTATTTATATGTGAAAGGAGACTTAAAATGATTTACACTAAGGAAGTCGAAAACATGTGCCCAGTAGCAAAAGGCGCAAAACATGAACCAGCTCCAATTCCAGAAGAAGGAAAATGGGTTCACTCTAAAAAAATTGAAGATATCTCAGGATTTACACACGGTGTAGGCTGGTGTGCACCACAGCAGGGTGCCTGTAAGCTTTCATTAAATGTAAAGAATGGTATCATTGAGGAAGCTTTAGTTGAGACAATCGGATGTTCCGGTATGACTCACTCTGCAGCTATGGCAGCAGAAGTTTTACAGGGAAAAACAATCCTTGAAGCTTTAAATACAGACTTAGTTTGTGATGCTATCAACACAGCTATGAGAGAATTATTCTTACAGATTGTTTACGGACGTACACAGAGTGCATTCTCTGATGACGGATTAGCAATCGGTGCTGGTCTTGAAGACTTAGGAAAAGGACTTCGTTCCCAGGTTGGTACAATGTACGCAACAAAAGAAAAAGGTGTTCGTTACCTTGAGATGGCAGAAGGCTATGTAACAGGTATCGCCCTTGACGAGAACAATGAAGTTATCGGATATCAGTTCGTTTCTCTTGGAAAAATGACTGACTTCATCAAAAAAGGTGATGACCCTAACACAGCATGGGAAAAAGCAAAAGGACAGTATGGTCGTGTAGCAGATGCTGTTAAGATCATCGACCCAAGAGAAGAGTAGGAAAGGAGACGAACGAAAATGGCATTATTTGAAGGATATGAAAGAAGAATTGACCAGATCAATGCTGTATTAAACAGCTATGGTATCAGCTCTATCGAAGAAGCTGAAAAAATTACAAAAGATGCTGGACTTGATGTTTACGAGCAGGTTAAGAAAATCCAGCCAATCTGTTTTGAGAACGCTTGCTGGGCTTACACTGTAGGTGCAGCGATCGCAATTAAAAAAGGATGTACAAGAGCCGCTGATGCTGCTGCAGCAATCGGTGAAGGTCTTCAGGCATTCTGTATTCCAGGTTCTGTTGCTGACCACAGAAAAGTAGGTTTAGGACATGGTAACCTTGGTAAAATGTTATTAGAGGAAGAGACAGAGTGCTTCTGCTTCTTAGCAGGACATGAGTCTTTCGCTGCTGCTGAAGGTGCGATCGGTATCGCCGAGAAAGCAAACAAAGTACGTCAGAAACCATTAAGAGTTATCTTAAACGGTTTAGGAAAAGACGCAGCACAGATCATCTCCCGTATCAACGGATTCACATTTGTTGAGACACAGTATGATTACAAAGCAGCAAAATTAAATGTTGTATATGAGAAACCATACTCTAACGGACTTCGTGCAACTGTAAAATGTTACGGTGCTGATGATGTTCAGGAGGGTGTTGCTATCATGCATCATGAGAACGTAGGTGTATCTATCACAGGTAACTCTACAAACCCAACACGTTTCCAGCATCCGGTAGCAGGTACATACAAGAAAGAATGTATCGAGCAGGGTAAGAAATACTTCTCCGTAGCATCCGGCGGTGGTACAGGACGTACACTTCACCCAGATAACATGGCTGCAGGTCCAGCTTCTTACGGTATGACAGATACAATGGGACGTATGCACTCAGATGCACAGTTCGCAGGATCTTCTTCCGTACCAGCTCACGTTGAGATGATGGGACTTATCGGTATGGGAAATAACCCAATGGTAGGTGCTACTGTCGCTGTAGCTGTAAGTGTAGAGGAAGCTCACAAGGCTGGTAAGTTCTAAAAGGTCGAATAATATAAAGATTTGGCAGGTCTCCGGGAAAACCCGGAGACCTCTTTTATATGATATAATTAAATGGGGTATATAGAAAAAATAGAAGGAAATAATAGTCTGAAGGCAGGTGTGGGTATGAATGTAAATGAGCTGAAAAAGATAATTGAATCCGGCGAAAAGATAAATGTTGAATTTAAATTGTCTGAGAATGATTTGACAAAAGATGTGTATCAATCGGTATGTTCTTTTAATAATCGTAATGGAGGGCATATTATTCTTGGCGTAGTTGACCAAACAAAAGAAATTCGGGGTGTAAATCCCCAAAAGACAGATAAAATGCTTAAGGATTTTACAACGTCCGTTAATAATGCTAATAAAATAAATCCACCGCTTTATCTTACACCACAGATATTTGATATAAATGGAAAGACAGTCATTTATATCTGGGTGCCAGAGGGAACACAGCTTAGACGATTGAATGGTCGTATATGGGACAGGACACATGAAGGGGATATTGATATTACAGACAATGCGGAATTGGTATACAAAATGTATGCAAGGAAGCAGAGCACTTATTTTGTGAATAAGGTTTATCCGAAGCTTGGATTGGATTTCCTTGATTTTGATGTGATTCAAAGAGCAAAAAAGATGGCGGTTTCAAGGGTGGATAATCACCCATGGTCAAATATGAATGAAGAAGAAATTCTGAGAAGCACAGGACTTATTTTAGCAGATCCAGATACCGGTCAGGAGGGAATTACGCTTGCGGCAATTTTGTTGTTTGGTAAAGATCAGACCATTATGTCTGTATTACCACAGTATAAGACAGATGCTATTTATCGTGTGAAAAATATGGATCGTTATGATGACAGAGAGGTTATTATTACA
>ERZ506764.1405-NODE-1405-length-13766-cov-4.050106_pt1 | contig 13766 bp, 10 predicted proteins | sample MGYA00513041_ERZ506764 | MGnify/ENA metagenome assembly ERZ506764
TATCCAGAAATTGCTAAGATGCAGACAAAAGCTGTTATCCGTGCAGCTATCAACGTACAGAAGAAACATTCAGACTGGACAGTAAAACCAGAAATCATGATTCCACTTGTATGTGAAGTTAAAGAGTTAAAATACGTTAAGAAAGTTGTTGTTGAGACAGCAGATGCTGAGATCGCAGCAGCAGGCGTTAAATTAGAGTATGAAGTTGGTACTATGATCGAGATCCCAAGAGCTGCTCTTACAGCTGATGAGATCGCTACAGAAGCTGATTTCTTCTGCTTCGGTACGAACGATTTAACTCAGATGACATTTGGATTCTCTCGTGATGATGCTGGTAAGTTCTTAAATGCTTACTATGATACAAAGATCTTCGAGAACGATCCATTTGCAAAACTTGACCAGAATGGTGTTGGTAAGTTAATGGATATGGCAATCAAACTTGGTAAACCAGTAAATCCAAAACTTCATGTCGGTATCTGTGGAGAGCACGGTGGAGATCCATCTTCCGTAGAGTTCTGCCACAAGATTGGTTTGGACTATGTTTCCTGCTCACCATTCCGTGTACCAATCGCTCGTTTAGCAGCAGCTCAGGCAGCTATCAGCAATAAATAAGAGTACTCATTCTTTGGATAAGGTTGTGTATAAAAAAACCCATATCAGCGTTGATTCGCTGATATGGGTTTTTTGGATGTCTGCAAGAAAAGAAAGTATTGTAAGTGGAATTGCATGTTCTCTATTTTCATATCTGGAATAAGTGCGCTGGTTTACATTCAGCAGCTTTGCAATATATTCCTGTGTATAATCGGAATCTTCTCTCAAATCTCGGATTCTTTGAATATTCATTTAAATGTCTCGTTTGCTTTTGTTCATAAAGAAACTAACATATGAAAATCTGTGTTATTTTTGTTTAGCAACGACTTATCGGCTTGATACTTGTCAAACTAAATGGTAAAATTAAACCACACTAGGACAGGTCTACCTTGCTGTATGTAACCCAATCCTAAGACTAAAGCTTCGGAGGAGTGTGTAAAATATGCAGGAATTAAAAAAGCTTCCAGTCGGTTTTGAGAACTTTCAGGAAATTCGGAAGTTAGACTTTTATTATGTGGATAAAACAAAATTGGTAGAGCAGCTTCTTGAAAATTGGAGTAAAGTGAATTTATTTACCAGACCACGCCGATTTGGAAAAACCTTAAATATGAGTATGCTTAAGAGCTTTTTCGAGATTGGAACAGACACAGCATTATTTGATGGCCTTTATATTTCGCAGAATGAAGAACTTTGTAAGGAATATATGGGAAAGTATCCTGTTATATTTCTGTCTCTCAAAGGTGTAGATGGACTAACATTTGAAGAAGCACGGTCTGCCCTGTGTGAGTTGATTGCTGGCGAGGTGAGACGATTTAAGTTCTTGCTGAACAGTAGCAGATTGGACAATGACGAAAAGAATATATATCGTGATTTGATTTCACTTCAAGGGGAACAGGAAACTACTCTTGCAACGAAGCTGAAATTCTCACTTAAGAAAATTTCAGAACTTTTATATCAACACTATGGTCAGAAAACGATTGTTTTGATCGACGAGTATGATGTTCCACTTGATAAGTCCTTTCAGCATGGCTATTATAGGGAAATGGTGGCACTTATTCGTGGATTGTTCGGTGAAGCACTTAAAACAAATGATTTTCTACAGTTTGCTGTATTAACAGGATGCCTTCGGGTTTCCAAAGAGAGCATCTTTACTGGCTTGAATAATTTTAAGGTTTATTCGGCAGACGATGTTCGATATGATGAAGAATTCGGCTTTACGAATGAAGAAGTAAAAAAATTGCTGGAAGACTACAATCTGCAGAAGCATTTCACAGAAGTGAAGGAATGGTATGATGGCTATCGTTTTGGTAATGCAGATATTTATTGCCCATGGGATGTAATCAATTATGTTGACGATTTGGTAAGTGAGGCTAAATCGCAGCCAAAGGCATATTGGATTAACAGTAGTGGAAATGATCTTGTAAAACGATTTATCGACATGGCAGATAAAACTACAAAGGATGAAATCGAACAATTGATTGTGGGAGAGGCAGTCGAAAAGAGAATCCGTTTGGATCTGACCTACGACGAGATTGATAACAGCATTGATAATTTGTGGAGTGTTCTTTTTACAACCGGATATCTCACAAAAAATGGTGATGTAGAAAATGGGATGTATAGATTGATCATTCCAAACAAGGAAGTCAGGGAAGTCTTTCTTTTACAAATCCGTGACTGGTTTGACCAGGTAGTTGCGAATGACCACGCATCTACGGAAAAAATCAACAGGGGTTTTCTTGAAGGAAAGACAGATGACATCCAGCGGGAACTTACAATGTTTCTTGGCGAAACAATCAGCGTTTTAGATACGAAAGCAAGAAATGAAGAAAAAGAGATTTTTTATCATGGTATTCTGATCGGTATTTTAAAAAATTATTCGGGCTGGGCGGTTAAATCGAATAGAGAATCTGGTGATGGATATGCAGATATTTTGCTTAAGCCTAAGAATCCAGATGTTGGAATCGTGATAGAACTGAAATACGCACATTCCATGAATGAACTTGACAAGGCGTGTGAACGAGCTATGGAGCAGATTAAGAATCACAGATATGACGCAGAACTCCGTGAGGATGGACGAAACGATCTTCTTGCATACGGAATTGCATTCTGTAAAAAACGTTGCAAAGTCGTAGTTGAAAAACTATAAAATACAAAAATCAGCACTGTTTCCATCGAGGAAGCTGTGCTGATTTGTTGATTTTTCAGGGTAAAGGAAAAAATGATTATAGACAGATCAAAACCGCAGAAAAGTCTGCGCGAAATTTTACAGCAGCAAAACAGATATATCAGTGCTCCATGCAACGGAAACGGAACCTGCGGAAAATGTATTGTGCGGTACAAAAGCGGAGCAACAGAACCGACGAAGCAGGATAGAGAGTTTTTATCGGAAAAGCAGTTGGAGCAAGGCTATCGTCTGGCATGCCAGTCATATCCAACGGAAGAATACAAAGTTGAAATTCCGGAACTGGAAGAAACGATAGAAGTCCTTTCGCAGTGGGAGAATCAGAGAACAGAAGAAATTCTGAAAAATACAGCAGAAGGAACGGCAGAGAAAACAGAAAATGCAATTTATGGAATCTGTATCGACATCGGCACCACGACTTTGGCAGCCTTGTTAGTGAACCTGAAAACCGAAGCGGACTGTCAGACCGCAGTATCGGTCAATCATCAGAGAACCTACGGTGCAGATGTGATTTCAAGGATAGATGCCTCTAACAATGGGAAAAAATGGGAGATGCAGCGCTGCATCCTGCAGGATTTACAGAAGCTGGTCGGTGAACTTGCAGAAAAAGAGGGAATCCATGTGGCACAGATACAAAGGATCGTGATCGCAGGAAACACAACGATGTGTCATCTGCTTCGCGGATTTTCATGTGAGACGCTGGGTGTGGCGCCTTTTCTGCCAGTTGACCTTTCATGGATGGAAGGCAGTGCTGCGGATTTTCTTGGAATGAAAGAATTGGATACAAAAGTTGTGATTTTGCCTGGAATCTCAGCGTTTGTAGGGGCTGATATCATGGCTGGCATTGCAAAAATGAATATGCACAGATCCGAAGGATATCATTTGCTGCTGGATATAGGAACGAATGGGGAGATGGTGCTTGGAAATTGCCGTCATATGTATGTGACGTCCACGTCTGCAGGACCGGCGTTTGAAGGCGGAAATATTTCCTGTGGCATGGCGAGCATTCCGGGAGTGATCTCCCATGTTTTCATGGAGGAGACAGGAAAAGCCGGATTTCAGGTGATCGGTGAAACAGATGGAGAAAATAAGAAACAGCAGGCGATCGGAATCTGCGGAACAGGTATGATCGATCTGGTGTATGAACTCCGGGAGCATCAGATGATCGATGAACATGGAACATATTCGGATCTTTATTTTGACACCGGATATGAGCTGGCAGAAAAAGTAAAATTCACACAGAATGACATCCGGGAACTTCAGATGGCAAAAGCGGCGATCCGCGCAGGAGTGGATATTTTAGTAAAAAAGGCGGGCATTACGTTTGACGAAGTGGACAACTGTTATCTTGCAGGTGGATTTGGAACAAAGATAGATATCAAAAAGGCGGCAGGGATTGGCCTGATCCCGAAAGAACTGGAGATGAAAACGATCCCGGCCGGAAATACAGTTCTTGCAGGGACAAAAGAGGTTTTACTTGGCAGAATTTCAAAAGAAGAACTTGAAAAAATCCAGACCATGGCAGACGTTATCAATCTGGCAGAAGAAAATGATTTTGAGGAACTGTATCTCTCTTACATGGATTTTTAAGTGAATGACAGATAAAAATTCTTGTATTGAAAAGAAAAAATAAGTCTGTTATCATATAAGTATATGGTATGTACGGAAGAAAAAAGATTTTGACAGGTGGCTGAAACCACTACAAATGGAGAAGGATTGGCACAAAGGTTTATGACAAGAAAACATACAATATTAATTGTGGATGATGCAAGACATAACAGGACTGCATTGCGGGAAATTTTAAATGACAATTATATCGTGCTTGAAGCAGAAAATGGACAGAATGCATTAGCAGTTTTAGAGGAGAAGTATCAGGCGGTAACTGTGATCATTCTTGACCTGATCATGCCGGACATGAGCGGACTGGAACTCTTAGAAATTTTTCACAAAGATGTAAGATATCAGAATATACCTGTGATCGCGATGTTGAGAGGCATCAATGATGAGATCGAGTGCAAGTGTCTGGAATACGGAGTATGGGATTTTATGGGGAAACCTTATGATCCGACGATCGTGCGTTTTCGTGTAAAGAATGTGATCGAGCGCAGTCAGATGAGAGTGGATGATGAATTAAAATACCGTGCGGAGTATGATGTGCTTACCGGCATTTTGAACAAATCAAAGTTCTTTTATAATACGAGAAATATGCTGAATATTTTCGGTACGGAAGATTTTGCATTCATCAGGATCGATATTGAAAAATTCCAGCTGATCAATTCCTTTTTTGGAATGGATGAGGGTGATCATTTATTAAAGTATATGGCAGATTATCTGCAGAATGTGGAAAAAGAATATCGTTATATTACTTATGGAAGAATTGAGGCAGATATTTTTGCGGTATGCTTTTCTTATGATAATGAGAAAGAGATCACAGACTTTGTGAAGAAATTCACGAATCAGATGGAAAAATATCCGCTGGATTTTGATATCACGCCTTTCTTTGGGATATATCTTGTGAAAAACCGTGATCTTTCCATCAACGAGATGTATGACAAAGCCAATCTTGCATCCAAAAACTGTAAGGGAAATTATATCCAGAACTATTTCTTTTACACAAAAGAGATGAGTGAGGATATCATCAAGGAGCAGCGCATCATCAACAATATGAAGAATGCGCTGAAGAACGAAGAGTTTGTGCTGTATTTGCAGCCCAAATATGAACTTCAGCGAAATTCCATTGCAGGAGCAGAGGTTTTGGTGCGATGGATCACAGCAGATGGCAGGATGATATCGCCGGGAGAATTTATCCCGGTATTTGAGCGGAACGGTTTTATCCTGAAGCTGGATCAGTATGTCTGGGAGAAGACATGCCAGCTGCTTGCGGGATGGAGAGATGAGGGAAGAAAAATATTTCCGGTTTCCGTCAATATTTCGCGTGTAAGTCTTTATAATCCAAAAATTGTGGATGTGATCTGTGGACTGACAGAAAAATACAATATTCCACCGGAATGGCTGCAGTTAGAACTGACAGAGAGTGCATATACAGGAAACCCAAAAGCAATCAAAGAGATGATGGAACAGCTTCAGAAAAAAGGTTTTTCTATTTTGATGGACGATTTTGGAAGTGGTTATTCCTCGCTGAATGTACTAAAAGATATTGCGGTTGACGTCCTGAAAATCGATATGAAGTTTCTGGATGGTTCCGGAGATGATGGCAGGAGTGAAAACATTCTGGCATCGGTAGTCCGCATGGCAAAGTGGCTGAACATGCCGGTCGTAGCTGAGGGTGCGGAGCGCAAAGAGCAGGTATCGTTTCTGCACAGCATCGGATGCGAATATGTGCAGGGATTTTATTTTGCAAGACCAATGCCGGTAAAAGAATATGAAAAGCTGTTGTATGAACAGCCATACTTTGAAGATGATGCGACAAGAGGAACATCCAACGATACGAATGCCATCTGAACAGCGAATATGCAGATGGAAATGATTTTCTCCAACATGATGCAGGCAGCCGCAATTTATGAGTACAGCGACGGAAATATTGAAGTGGTGCGTGTAAATGACGCTTATTTTGACATGTTTGGTTATCATGACACAGACCGTGTGCACAAAGAGATTGAGGGATCCATTGATCATGTTGACAGAGAAAGGTTTATGGATACTTTTGCACAGGTTGTGGAGAATCAAAGTACTGCGGAATGTGAAGTGAAACGTTTTCTCGAGTCTGGCAGGGAAATCTGGATCAAGCTCCGCCTGAAGTATATTAACAGGGTAGGGGAACGCCATATTATTTTTGGATGCATTGACGATATCACGGTCCAGCGGGAGATGGACAATGAACTTGCAAAGTACCGTCTTGCACTGATGGAAGAAGAGGTAAACGAGAAAATCATGCTTGTCGTGGATGATATGGAGATTAACCGGGCATCGCTGGAGAGTATTTTTGAAACAGATTACCGTATCCTGCAGGCAGGAGATGGGGAAGAGGCACTTCGTATTTTAGAGGAACAGAATTATAAAGTGGATATGATCCTGTTAGATCTGATGATGCCTGGCATGAATGGACAGACTTTTATGCAGGAAAGGAAGAATGATCCAAGGATCTTAAATATTCCGGTGGTGATCATCACGGCGGATGATACAACAGAACAACAGGTATTGACGATGGAATTAGGTGCAAGCGATTATATTGTAAAACCGTTTATTCCGGAGATCGTGACCAGACGTGTGCAGAATGTCTGGGATTCCACAAGGCGAAAAAAAGAAGTTCTGCAGGAGCATCAGAAGTAGTGGATAAGCAAAAAAAACTGCGCGTGTTTTATTCAGATATCAGTGCCTTGCGTGACAGATCAGATCAACCACAGCTGTGGGAGTTTTTGTGCTGCGCCAGACAACAGAAAATAAAACAATGTAAAAATGAAGATGACAGGCTTCGTGCCTTTGGGGCAGGTCTGTTATTGGAATACGGTCTGCGGCAGTATGGTTACACGCAGACAATACCTGTGGGATCACCTGCAGCAGCAGAGTTGGAGCAGACCGGACAAACACGGTCTTTGCAACAGGTAAGATTCGTTTATGGTAAAAATGGGAAGCCGTATCTTGGGACAGGGCAGGGAGAACGACTTCCGCTTATGTTTAACCTCAGCCATTCGGGCATGTATGTGGCAGCAGCTTTTGGCACAGAGGATGTAGGTGTGGATGTGGAGCTAATACGCACCGGAAAACAGAAGATCGCACAGCGTTTTTTTGCAGAAGATGAGAGAAAATATCTGGAAAAATGTTGGACGGATGAGGCTTTTACCGGAATATGGACGAGGAAGGAAGCCTACATCAAGGCGGTTGGAACAGGGATCGCAATGTCTTTGGATTCTTTTTCCACGATGGAAGAACAGGTGGGAGAATATTATCTGAAAACATGGAATGTCGAACGGGATGTCTGGCTGTCTGTCTGCCGGAAAGGGAGTGCGATCGAACGCTGTCTGCCGGAGAAAATCGCATTAGAACAGGTGTTTTTATAAGAGACAGATCTGCAGATCATAATGAGAATGGTACAGGATCAGTACCGATAGAGATGGAAAATGGAGGTTGGGATTCATGTATGACGAGTTGACCGAACAGGACATAAAAAAAATGGAAGAAGAGATTGAGTATCGGAAGCTGGTTGTGAGAAAAAATGCGCTGGAAGCAGTCAAAGAAGCACGTGCGCATGGTGACCTCAGTGAAAATTTTGAATACCATGCAGCAAAAAAAGACAAAAATCAGAATGAGAGCCGTATCCGTTATCTGGAGAAAATGATCAGAACGGCAAAGATTATTTCCACGGATTCTGCGGATGATGAAGTCGGAATGAACAATACTGTTACCGTCTATTTTGAGGATGATGACGAGGAAGAAACCTATAAAATTGTCACAACCATCCGCGGCAATTCCCTGAAAAATCTGATCAGTAACGAATCGCCTCTCGGAAAAGCATTGTTGGGGCACAAAATAGGTGACCACTGCGAAGTAAAAGTAAACGATAACTATTCCTATTTTGTAGAGATACGAAAAATCGAGAATACGGTGGATGATGGAACGGATAAACTGAGAAGTTTTTAATATATAAGAAAGAAGATTGAGGAACAAAAAGATGAGATTAACAGAATTATTAAACAAAGATGAAGTGACGATTTCCTGCGAGCTTTTTCCGCCAAAACAGGGTGCGCAGTTGGAAAATTATAAAAATATCGTAAAAGATATGGCGGCATTAAAGCCGGCATATATGAGTGTCACTTACGGCGCAACAGGTGGAACATCTGATTATACGGTAAAGCTAGCAGAGGAAGTACGTAACAATAACATTCCGGCGTTGGCACATCTGACCTGTGCCTCTTCCACCAGAGAAAAGGTGGCATCTGTCATTGAGGAGTTAAAGGCAGCAAATATCGAGAATATCCTTGCACTCCGTGGCGATATTCCTGCAAATGCAGATTTTCCGCTGCCGGATCAGTACAAGCACGCAAGTGAACTGATCGCAGATATCAAAGCACAGGGTGATTTCTGTATCGGTGGTGCATGCTACCCGGAAGGACACCCGGAAGCAGCAACGATTTTTGAAGATCTCGACCATTTGAAAGAGAAAGTGGATGCAGGATGCGAGTTCCTCACCACACAGATGTTTTTTGACAATAACATTTTATACAATTTTATGTACAAGGCATTAAAAAAAGGAATAGATGTTCCGATTGTAGCAGGCATTATGCCTGTCACCAACGCAAGCCAGATCAAACGTATCACATCTTTGTCCGGCAATATGGTTCCACCGAGATTTCTTGCGATCGTAGACAGGTTTGGAGACAACCCGGCAGCAATGCGTCAGGCGGGAATTGCATATGCAACAGAGCAGATCATTGATCTGATCGCCAACGGTGTCAATCATGTGCATATTTACACGATGAATAAACCGGATGTTGCAGGAGAGATTTTGGACAATCTTTCCAATATCTATGTGAGATAGTGGATGTAAAATGATTGCTTAAAATGTGAAGAAAAATCAATATTTATGAAATGACAGGATACCTCCTGAGCAGATGCGGGTAACAACCCCGAATCTGCCGGGAGGTATTTTTGCGTAATTGAAGAAACAAAGTGCATTTTTCGTGCGGTCTGCTGCATAAAATATTCGTGTGACCATTGTGTGACCGGGGATACCTATAATAACACAAGGATTTATAAAAAATTCAATGGATGAGCGGAGGAGATGGAGAGTGAAGAAAAAATACATGCTTATGGGAATCGCTGCAGTATTGATCCTGGCAACGATGGTTGGCGGAACGCTTGCAGCTCTGAATACAAAAAGTGAAAAGGCAGTGGCAAATATTTCCATTAAGAGTGTGGGAGTCACGGTGATCGGGGATCAGCCTGTGGCACTGGCAGACGGCGGGGAAAAAGAACCGGTTACGATCGTACCGGGGGAAACGATCGTCATGCCGAAGGCAGTACAAAACGATATCCCGGATGGTTATGATGTGTATGTAAAAGTAGTTATTTATCATGCATGGGATACAAAAAGCGGCGGACTTGTGAGTGCAGGGGAGGCGGATGATATCTATGTACATAATCAGGACTGGATCATCGGGTATGAGGATGATGAGCAGACGGTGATGTACTACACAAAGCCGCTGGCTCCAGAGCAGACGACAACAAACTTTATGGACGGAATTCATTTTAAGGAATCTATGGGAAATGGATTTGCAGATGCAGTCTATACGTTAGAATACGAAGTTACGGCAGTTCAGGCGAATAACGCAAAAGATGCGATCGCAGCAGAGCTTGGAGTGTTCCCGGAGTTTGATGAAAACGGAACGATTTTGTCTGTTTCAGAAACAAGATAACGGTTGAAGGAGATTGGATCATATGAAAATAAAAAACATGGCAGCCGTTCTGTTGCTTATTTGGACTTGTGGATTTTCATCGGTGGTCAGTGCGGCGGAAATTCAGACTGTGCAGCTGACAGAGGAAAATCAGCTTGTGTATACAAAAGATAAGACAGAACTTGCCGGTGCTTTTGATGGCATGGCACCCGGAGACAGCAGGACCGTTGTCATTAAAATCGAGAATCAAAACAGTCATAAGGCATCTTTTTTTATTTCGCAGAAGACAACGGATGCTTTGGAAGAAGCAGGAAAAGCGTCTGGCGGAGCATATGAGTTTCAGGTGGAGATCGGCAATGATACGAACAGGACATCTTTGCTGGATGCAGATGCAGGTGGTTATGCAGAAAATGTGGCAAGTGCCGAAGGTTTAGCTGAAATTACAGAACTGAATGAGTATCGTTATATGACAGCTCTGGATCCGGGGGAATCGGCGGATGTCTATGTGACGTTGACCTTAGACGGCGAGGGCATGGACAGTGCAAATGGGATTGATTATTCGCGTGCAGCAGGTGCGATGGAATTTGAATTCCGGGCGTACTATGCAGACGACAGAAAGCCGGTTGTGATCACAAATTATGTGACGGAGTACGGAGAAGACAATGTGGTGACAAAGGTTGTAAAGAAAGTTATTCCAAAGACTGTCACAGAACAGCTTGTTCCACTGGCAAATGGTGTCAGGACAGGAGATCCTCTGACAGTGACGGTATCTGCAGGAGTTCTGGTGGCAGGTATTGTGATTGTCGGGATTGCGGTGAAAAAAAGAAAGGTGGAGCGTGAGTCATGAAAAAAGTAAAAAAAATAATTACAGGCTTTCTTATGGTTTTTATCTTCATGGCGATGGTGCTTCCAATGACAACGGTGAAAGCTTCGGAGGAGAAAGAAGCGGTGGAAAAAAGAATGTATACAGTGACATTCCGTGCGGGAAATGTTGCAAGTTTTGATACAGATAAGATCACTGTTTCCGATGGAATGGAAGTGACAAAAAATTATATTAAAGTAAAAGTTGCAAAGGGAGATACACTTGCTTTTACAGTGCCTGGCTGGGAAAGTGATGCAGGGCTGACATCATGGTTTTCTAACTGCCTGCACTATGAAAAAGAGGCAGCATATGGGTTGAAAGCTTTTAACGGTGTTGTGGGAACTGCGGTGGAGCGGAATACAGAGTATGTTTTGGATTATAAACGTCTGATCGATCCGGTTTCCTATACGGTGAGTTTCATAGACAGTCAGACAAAGGAACAGATTGCGGCTCCGCAGATCACCTATGGAAATGCAGAGGAAACAATCACGGTCATTCCGGTGACTGTTCCGGATTATACACCGACAGAGAGCAGTAAAATTATAAAACTGGAAAAAGGGAAAGAGAACACGGCAACGTTTGAATACCGCTACACCGGGGCTGTGGAGACAATCACCAGCACGGTGACAAATGTGGTTCCGGGCACAACACGGACAGAGACAGTTGTGAACGAGGTTGAGGAGACGGTCATCGTTCCCGGAACCTCCCAGCCGACAGGATTTACTGCAAATGTAGTAAATAATGCGTCAAATGCAGTGAATGCGCCGGTAGGCAATACAGCAAATAATGCGGCGGACAATGCGGTAAATGCTCCGGCAGATGATAATGAAGACCAGACCGTAGACGATAGCAATGTTGAAATTCCGGAGGAGCAGACACCGTTGGTGGATGGAGATGGGAATGATGGAGCTGTCGATATCGAAGAGAGCGAGACACCGTTGGCGAACACAGCAGAGGATGCGAGTACCGCTTCCGGTGATGTGAACGGGAACGATGCAGACCTTGCAGCGCAGGAGATCGATGCAGCATCCGTACCTGTGGCAGTGCCGGTGATTGGCGGTATCACGGCAGTTTTTGTTGTGGGACTGATTGTTTTCCTTATATATAAAAATAGAAAAAAGTCGAAGTAACCAGGATTTTTAGGTACAGTATTCGACCTTTATAGCAATACATGCATGTTAGACTTACAGGAAAAATCTGGCAGTCAGAGCCGGAAAAGAGGAGGAGAACTGCATGCTGACGATTCGTACTCTGGGGAAATTTCAGATAAGGAATGAAGAACATATTGTGAATGAGGAAGAAATACGATCTCCGAAAATGATAAATTTACTGGCGTATCTGATTCTTCACAGAAATCAGACACTGACGTTTTATGACATGGCGGATGCGTTGTGGCAGGAGGAAGAAACGGGAAATCCGGCAGGGGCATTGAAGAATCTGATGTATCGTCTGAGAGTTCTTCTGAAGAAAAACTTTGGAGAAGAGGACTTTATCCTGACCGATCATGGTTCCTATCGCTGGAATCCCAGACTGGAAGTGGCAGTGGATGCAGAACGATTCGAACAAATGTTTGAATTGGCAAAGCAGAAACCTATTTCAGAGGGTGAGACAATCCAGAAACTAAAAGCGGCGCTTGCACTCTATCAGGGTGATTTCATGACAAAAGTTGCAGATATGCACTGGGTGATGACGCTGAATACCTATTATCACTCTTTGTATTTAAACTGCGTCCGGTATCTGTGCGAATATTATGTCAGCACAGAAAAATTTGAAGAGTTAGAACAGCTTTGCAGTCAGGCACTCCAATGGGAAAGTCTTGATGAAGAGTTATATTGTTATCTGATCAGAGCATTGGCAGGAAAAAATGAAATTGGTTCTGCTCTGGAAGTTTATGAGAATGCCTGCCGGACGTTGCAGCAGCAGCTTGGAATCTGTGGACTGTCAAAATTAAAGGGCGTTTATGACAAATTACTGAGACAGAGTAAAAGAGGAAATGTGCAGGGGATCGCACAGGTACATCAGGATATTGCAGAACAGGATCCGGTGGGCGCATTTTTGTGCGGGTATCCGGTTTTTCGGGAAATTTACAGGCTGCAGGTAAGAAAGACAGCCCGTTTTGATGAAAATGAATATATCCTCCTTCTGACTTTAAAGGCGGGGGAGCATACCGGAAGTGGGGTCAGTGATGTAGATCTGTTCCGCATCCGCAATGCGATGCCACATCTGGCGGAGACATTGAAAAAATCGCTCCGTCCTGGGGATGCAGTGGCGCAGTTCAGCGATTCACAGTATGTGATTTTGCTTTCTGCATGCACTTATGAGGGTGGAATGCTGGCCGCAAACCGGATCATTTCAAAATTTTATCAGGATCATAAAGTTTACCGGAATCTGAAAATCAAGATCAATATAGAAAAAGTGAAAACAACAGAAAATATTTTAAGCAAATACACCGGATGAAATCTTTGGAAGAGAAAACAGTAGATCAAAGGGCAAAAGCAAGGAGGATTATATGAGATTTGCATCCATTGTAAAAAAAGTTTTAGCATTCCTGCTGTGTTTGACGTTGCTGACATCCAATGTGACCGTCACCAATGCGACAAGTGTAGACACCACGGATGTTTTTGCGGAAGTTTCCACAGAGATGTTGAAGGAGACAAAAAATGCAGGGCAGGAAAGTACCGGGCAGGAAGGAAAAATGTCAGATCCAGACGGAACAGGAAATACAGAAAAAGTCAGGAATACAGAGAACAGCGAGAGCACGAAAGTGACCAACAACATC
>ERZ506764.1423-NODE-1423-length-13656-cov-10.427616_pt1 | contig 13656 bp, 12 predicted proteins | sample MGYA00513041_ERZ506764 | MGnify/ENA metagenome assembly ERZ506764
GACCGTTCTTTGTAGAACCAACTCCTTTTTTATGTGCGAATAACTGAAGGTTCATTTTCATCATGTTGTTACACCTCCTTGACTTTTACTGTCAAATATCGATTGTTATAACTATGTTCAATTTCTGTTAATCCGAGAATCAGCGAATCCATGAGAAGGGTTCCCCTCTCAGTAACCGGAGCCGTAAAATGAAAAGATACATAGCCGTCATCTTCCTGCACTTCAAACTGATCATCTGTAAATGTCTCAAGAGAATTTACAGTATTGATCACCAGTACAGAAACAGCAGCACAGACAATATCCTGTCCTTCCTCTGCATATCCGGCGTGACCTTTCGAAACAAATTCCAGATAATTTCCATTTCTCTTCTTAACTGTAATTGTAATCATAATGACACCAGATTAACCGTTAATCTTTTCGATTTTTACTTTAGTGTACTGCTGTCTGTGACCGTTTTTCTTGTGATATCCAGTTTTTCTCTTGTATTTGTAAACGATAACTTTTTTTGCTTTACCGTTCTCAACTACAGTAGCGGTAACACTGGCATCTTTCACATCTTCACCAGCTTTTAATCCGTCATTGCTTACTGCAATAACATTATCAAAAGTAACAGTTTCACCAGCTTCAACACCGAGTTTCTCAACTCTGATTACGTCGCCTTCAGCAACTTTGTACTGTTTACCACCTGTTGCAATAATTGCGTACATCTGTGGCACCTCCTATAATCTTTACTCGCCAGATATGGTGACCTTTCGGTGCTTGTACCTCTCTGTGCGGCATCTCATTTATAATAGCGGACAAAATTCGATTTGTCAATAAGTTTTTTTCAATTTCTTTGAATTTTTTTCTTTTATTTTACAGGTACAATTTCAATCCGGTATCCGTCAGGATCTGTGATAAAATACAAACTGCAGAGCAGTTATTCAGTTACGGAAAAATATCAATGAGAATTGCAGATGCTCGTTTGGTTTACATAATTATTTTATGGTAAACTATAATTCTCTGATTTCCTCAATCACAGGTTTTCGCACTTTCTTTCTGGTAAGTTCCAGGATGTGCAGTGGAGTGATGTCCACTGCTTTTGCCTTTACCGGATCTTTGCGCAGATATTTCTGCAGGACATGGAACAGTTCATCCTGATGATCCTGATTTTCCATATTAATAAAATCAATCAGAATAATTCCGGACAGGTTTCTGAGACGCAACTGTCTGGCAATTTCCTTTGCTGCCTCCAAATTGATTTTTCGGTAAGTTTCCTGCATTTTCTTTTTGCCTGTAAACTTTCCGCTGTTTACATCAATGGATACGAAGGCTTCTGTCTGCTGGATTACCAGAAATCCACCACTGTTCAGCCAGACTTTCTCATGCTGGATTTCTTCTAAGACAGTTTCCAGGCGATAAAGTTTGTAAAGAGGGAGAAGTTTATCATCATAAAACCGCAGCTTCTCTTTTTCCTCCGGGCTGTTACTGTTAAGATAGTCAGAAATCTGTCGGGATATCTCAGGGATATCTGTTATGATCTCTTCCAGGTTCCGGCTGTTGGCGTCGCGAACTGCAGAGATATAAAAAGGCTCTGTTCTATATATGCAGCTGAAACAGGTACGGGATCTTCCGTCTACAGCAGCTTTATGATACAGGCCCTTCAGGTATTCCAGTTCTTTCAGTATTTCTTCTTTTGATGCATCTGCTGCATTTGTACGAACGATGATACCAAACTCTTTATCCGGACGGTTAACTTCTGCTTCCATCCACTTACTGATACGGCTTCTGTCATCATTGGAAAGTTTGGAAGACAGACCAAATTTCTTATCGCCGGTTGTAAGAACCAGATATTTGCCTGTAAAATTCAGATTCGTGGTTACAGCCGGTAGTTTTCCCTTCATTGCTTCCCGGCTGATCTGCACAAGGATTTCATCTCCTGCCTTTAATGGGCGATCACCTTTTTTTACAGAAGCATAAATCGCATTTGGAGCATCGGAAAGCTGCAGGTAGCATTTTTCCCCGGCAGAAATCTGTACGAATGCAGCACCGATATTGGCAGCTATATTCTCTATCTGTCCAACATAAATATTTCCAAGAGAAGATTTCTCCCCAACAGGTTCGAAGCGCAGTTCCATTACTTTACCGTCTTCTTCATACGCACATACATAGCATGGAATCTGCCGGATATTCATTTGGGTAATAATCAGTTTACTCAACTTCTTCACCCAGTGCTTCCAGAGTTACAAATTTATGTTCTTCATCTGTTCCTTTATCTGCGTATACTTCCAGACGTTTGATGGAATAAGCAAATTCCGGAAGTTCTATGCCAAGCCATGAGAAGAATGTATCTGTTACCAGTTCCGGTTTTGTGTAATTGGCACTTGCGGAAGCAAGCATCATAAAGATCTTGTCTCCCTGAAGTTCCATCTTATAGATAAACGGGCGAATATCAATTTCCTTTTCGCTTCGTTTGGTCTTTTTCATTACTGTGATCTCCGGCTGCGCCAGGAAATCACTGATTTTATCTTTCCAGGAAATTTCAGGCTCTTTTCCCGGACGAAATTCTACATAATAATCGGCTGCTGCCACCAGTGACATTGCCTTACCCGCCTTTCCGTCCTCAACCTGACGGGTACTGAGTACATGTACCCCTTCTACCATCACTGCATCCAGACGTCTTGTGATCTCTGAAGTAGGAACTGTCTCTGCCAGCTCCAGATCGAAGTACTCTCCCAGACTTTCCGTACCAACTCCTAATGGTGCGGCAAAAGACATGATCATATGCGGACTGTATCCACCGGAAAAAGCAACCGGAAGATTGGCTCTGCGGATAGCCTTCTGGAAATAACGCATGGTATCCAGATGTCCCACAAATTTCACAGGACCCTCTTTGCTGAATTTAATTCTTACCTTCATAACATACACCTCCGCCATAACGCATAGCACCACAGCCGGAACATTTCTGACGGCAGTTTGGTGTTACGGTTTCTTTCTTTGCCTGTTCCCATTCGTGGATCAGGAACTTCTTGGTCACTCCTGCATCAATGAAATCCCATGGAAGGATCTCATCTGTGGAACGTTCTCTGAGAGTATAGAAATCAATATCTGTGTTGGTTTCCGCAAAAGATTCTTTCCATATATTATAGTCAAAACTCTCTGACCATGCATCGTAGATCGCACCTTTTTCATATGCTCTAAGGATAACTTTTGAACAACGGCGGTCACCTCTTGCAAGGAAACCTTCAAGAATCGTTACATCCGGCTCATGCCAGCTGTAGCGGATACTTCTCTGGTTTAACTGTGCGCGGATCTCGCTTTTTACGACCTTTGCTTTCTCCACGAAATCTTCCTCTCTGTACATACCTGCCCACTGGAATGGGGTAAATGGTTTCGGTACAAAGAAAGAGGTACTTACATTGACCTGAACCTTGCCATTACGTTTTTCTTTCGGCACTTCTTCATAATAAGTTTCTGCAATTTTCTGAGCAAGATGAGCAATACCTTTCATATCATCTTCTGTTTCAGTTGGAAGTCCGAGCATGAAGTAAAGCTTTACCTGATTCCATCCACCTTTAAATGCTTCACCTGCACCATGAAGAATATTCTCTTCTGTCAGACCTTTGTTGATAACATTACGCAGACGCTGGGAGCCTGCTTCCGGTGCGAAAGTAAGGCTGCTCTTCTTTACATCCTGTACCTTGCTCATAACATCCAGGGCAAAAGCATCGATACGCAGGGATGGCAGAGAGATATTGACAGCATTGCCATGAAATTCTTCGATCAGGAAGTTTACCAGTTCCTTCAGCTCAGAATAATCACTGGAGCTTAGAGAACTTAAGGAAATCTCCTCATGTCCTGTATTCTGAAGCATTTCTCTGGCACTTGCCTTTAAATCCTCCACATTGCGCTCTCTGGTAGGACGGTAGATCATACCTGCCTGACAGAAACGGCATCCGCGAATACAGCCACGCTGGATCTCCAGGGTAACACGATCCTGAGTAGCTTTAATAAATGGAACTACAGGAGCTTTGATCGCGCGGTAGTCTTTAGTGACATCGGTGATCAGCTGTTTACAGACTTTCTCAGGTACGCCCTCTTTTGCAGGTGTAAAGGAAGCAATGGTGCCGTCTTCTTTGTAGATTACATTGTATAAAGAGGGAACATAAATTCCGGGAATCTGGGAAGCTGCAAACAGGAAGTCTGCTCTGGAGCCGCCTGCTGCCTTGTTTGCCTTATATGCATCAAACAGAGCATCATAGACAGTCTCACCCTCGCCAATATAAAACATATCAAAAAATTCTGCGATCGGTTCCGGATTATATGCACATGCACCGCCGCCGATGACGATAGGGTCATCTTCCTTACGATCCTTTGCCAGAAGTGAAACATGGCTCAGGTCAAGTACCTGAAGCACATTGGTATAGCACATCTCATATCCAAGGGTAATACCAAGGAAATCAAACTCCTTTACAGGCTCCTGGGATTCCAGGGCAAAGAGAGGAATATGTTCCTCACGCATAATTTTATCCAGATCCATCCACGGAGAAAAGACACGCTCACACCAGACATCCTCACGTTCATTGAACATGTTGTAGAGGATCATCATGCCCAGATTGGACATACCGATTTCATAAACATCCGGGAAGCACATGGCAAAGCGGATATCTACGTCATTCTTATCTTTCATTACAGAGTTGACTTCACCACCGATGTAACGGGCAGCCTTGTCAACTTTCATTAAAATTTCATCGCTTAAAGCTAGAGTTCTCATAGTATTCCTTTCAGAGGTTATTGTATCAACATTGTGTTAAGCAGGGAAAATCCCCCACAATATTCCTATTATATACGGAATGGTGGGGGATTTCAAGGGAGAGTCGGATAGTTTGCAGTTTTTATCTGACAGTATCAGGCTGTAAAAGCGTGAGTAATGTTTCGTATACATATGTATTTTCTCTAACAATTATAGAAAGTTCCTCTTTGGCCTGATTCAGCCAGTGAAATAAATTACGGACATCAGACCTGCCTTCTTTGAAATGTTTTGAACGCAGGTATCTGTTCTGGTCATAGTAATATCGTTCGTCCAATATGATAACAAGACGTTTTATGTCTCTCTCAGCAGTAATCTCATATTCATAGCCCTGATGTATATAATCTTCCAATAAGGCAGCAGCCTCCTCTTCATTATTTGCATATACAACAGAAACATGCGGATAGGGTTTGGAGGTTTTTCTGTCTGTAAGGTGTATCATATTTTGGATAAATGAGGAAAGTTCCGCATTGGTACGGATGCGGTTGGTTAAGTGAAACATCTGGATTTTCGGCAGGTTTTCTATAAGATTTAATGTATTTACACCTAATTCTTCGGGACATATGGCATCTTCGGAATCGCTGGAAAATATTACAGGAAACTTCCCCTCCGATTGCGTTAACAGAATCTGCAGTTTTTCCGAAGAAAGCAAATGTGCTTCGTCTACCAGAACGGCACTGTAATGTTTCAGCTCTGTATTTTCGGTCAGCTGATTGTCCGAAAGAAAAGCAATACGCTGTAAACGTTTATGCAGCATTTTCCATTCTTTTCCGGCATTACCGCAGTGAATCATGCATATCTGCTGACGCCTGGACAGTTTCATGGCGATATCATAGAGAAGCAATGTTTTTCCTGTTCCTGGAAGTCCGGTAAAACAGAAATATCCGAACCGGCTGATACGGAGTTTCTTTAAAATCTGGCGCTGGATATCCCGCTGCTGGGAAGTCAGAAAGTATTCTTTTTTCAGGAAACGGGCCGGTTCTGTGATTGGGGAAATCAGATATAATTCGGCCTGAAACAGATCGTCAATATTCCCCTGATAATCACTGCTCTCCTTTTGCAGTGATCTGCACAGCTCTGTCCAGTCGGCTTCTGCAATATGATCATGGTTGGTAAGCCTGACAAGGCGATTCTGACTGCTGATATACGTATAAGACTGTATGGAACGTCCGAGAACGGAAAGGTAATAACGGTTCTGCATAAGCTGTTTACGAATTGCCTCCTCAGATACAGCCCCGCTTTTCAGTTCAATATTTATAATCTGGTCGTCTTTGATCTGGAGAAGATCAAATTCTTTCCCGAGTTTTGGAATCTGGTAGGAATAGAAAAAGCGCAGGGAACAGACTTTAGTCATATGCGATTCCAACTGGCGTACCAGTGCTTTCATACTCTGAAGTTCCCATTCCCGTATTTTGAGGAAATATTCCCGGCCGGATAACTGACGTTCCAGTTTTGACAAAGAATCTTTATTCTGATTTCTCGTAAGTGCATATATGGATATTGATCTCATAACTTTTACCTTTCATTTTGCCGGAATTCTTTTATACTATTATAGCAAATATCAGCAATTGCAGGTAGCCCGAAAACAAAAAACAGCCAGGTGGATTTTTCCCTGGCTGTTTTCCCCATCTGAATCAGATTCAGAAATTGTTTTGGAATATTTATTTTATATTGTGGTTTGGCTGAATTACTCAGCTACAGCGATAGCTTCCACTTCGCAGAGTACGTTCTTCGGAAGCTGTTTTACAGCAACACAGGAGCGGGCCGGTTTGCTTGTGAAGTATTTCTCGTATACAGCGTTGAATGCAGCAAAATCTGCCATATCAGCAAGGAAGCATGTAGTCTTGATAACATTGTCAAATGTAAGTCCGGCTTCTTCAAGAATTGCTCCTACGTTCTTGCAGGACTGCTCTGCCTGTGTTTCGATTTTATCGCCTGCAACTTCACCTGTAGCCGGGTCTACCGGAATCTGACCAGATGCAAATAAGAAGTTTCCTGTCATTTTTGCCTGAGAATATGGTCCGATTGCTGCTGGTGCTTTTTTTGTTTCAAGTGTTTTCATGAGTGAATTCCTCCCGTACGATTTAATGTGATTGATTGTCTGTATCTGTATCCATATCTTACCACCAAAAAAATATTTAGTCAACGGCAAAAAAATTGTCACATGAAAAATCCCTCTTGTATTAATGAAAGAAAAGATGAAAAATACTGACGATAATCTGATCAGTGGAAGCTCTTGAGCCAGTTTACCAGAGAATCATGCCAGATATTATCATATACTGTTTTCTTCATCTGGTCTGTAACAAGGCCGTTACCTGCCATTTTGGCAAGGATTGCCTGCTGTAATTCATCTACAGTCATGTCTTCCGGGGATTTATTCATATCTACAATTACTGTCTTTTCCTTTTCAGCAGCGGCTTCCGTATTTTCCGGAAAACTGTTTTCTGCTGATATGGCTGAAGTATCGGCAGTTTTTTCAGGCTGAATATCTTCTGCTTTTGCTGCTGCGGTTTCTTCTGTTGCGGTTATTGTTTTCTGTGCAGGAGACTCAGTCTGTGTGGAAGTTGTTTCTTCTGTTTCTTCCTGTACTTTTTCGATATCTGCAGTTTCTGTTTTTACCGGTATATATTCTGGCATTTCACCCGCTGGAACCCAGATTTCACCGCTGTTTGCGGCTACTGTTACATTGATACGTCCATCCTGAACAGGTACTTTACGGCCTGTGAGGGTTCCGATATATTCTGCGCAGTTTCCTGCCGGAAGGCTCATATCTGCTGCATTATCATCGTTATTTACGGTAACGATCACACGTATTCCGTCGAGGTCACGGGCAAATGCAAACTGGCGGTTGGTAAGCTGAAGTTCAGCGTAGCTTCCGTAACTTAATGCAGGTGTATGCTGTCGTATCTTTCCAAGAGCTGCGATCAGGGCTGTACATGGATTCTTCTGTACTGCATCTGCATAGTCTTTGATATCCAGAGCCGGTCTGAGGCTGTCATCGGAGAATTTCTCTTTCTTTCCTTCAATACCGAACTCAGAACCGTAATAGATACTTGGTACACCCGGAAGTGTATAGAGTAAGACATGAACAGGTGCAAAATGTGCTTTATTTGAAAGCTTGGTATAAATACGTTCTACATCATGGTTGTCCACAAAGTTGTAGAGATCAAGATTTCCCATATTCTGGAGATATTTTACAGTATGTGCGATCTCGAAATAGTTATGATCGTTATGTCCGCTGTAAAGTGCTTTATGCAGGGCATAGTTTGTTACACTGTGGAGCGTTTCTCCATTTACCCATCTGCTGTAATCACCATGGATCACTTCGCCCATAAGCCAGAAATCTTCCTTTACTTCTGCTGCTGTACGGCGCAGGGCACGCATGAAATCAAAATCAAGGACATCTGCCGCATCCAGACGGATTCCATCTACATCAAATTCTGATACCCAGAAACGGATCACATCACAGATGTAATTCTGTACTTCCGGGTTTCTTTGGTTTAATTTTACCAGAAGGTTGTATCCACCCCAGTTTTCGTAGGAGAAGCCGTCATTGTATTCCGTATTCCCTCCGAAGTTCACATTGCAGTACCAGTTGAGATATCTGGAATGTTCGCGGTTTTGCTGAATATCTTTAAATGCAAAGAAATCACGGCCTGTGTGATTGAATACACCATCGAAAATAACTTTGATCTCTTTTTCATGACAGGCTGCCACGAAGTTTTTAAGGTCTTCGTTGGTTCCGAGACGGGAATCCAGCTTTTTGTAATCTGTGGTTTCATAGCCATGTCCTACACTCTCGAATAAAGGTCCGATGTATAATGCTGTACATCCAATTTCTCTGATGTGGTCGATCCATGGAAGTAATGTGTTCAGACGGGAAACAGGAGCACTGTAGTCATTGTGCTTCGGCGCACCGGTTAAACCCAGTGGATAGATGTGATAGAAAATTGCCTCATTATACCAGCTCATAAATGACACCTCTGTTTTTAAATTTATAATTTCAATTTTATGGGGATTTTTTTACCCTGATATCATACAGGAAAGAAAATAATTAGATAAACTGTATTAAAGTTGAAATTATATTCATACAATTCTTATAATAACAGATTTTTCAGACAGAATCCAGTTTTTTTCAATTTTGGCTTGTATATCTCAGGATTTTGGCATATTCATGCCAAAACACCTCGCAGGATAGTGATGTATGAACAGTAACTTAAAATTTACTCTACAAAAAAATCTACTTAAGGTATATAATATTGCTGTAAATAATCTGGATATGCATAGAAATAGAAAGAAACAAACATAGATAAGCAAGGAGAATATAAACTATGAGACATATAGATGAAATTCAGATTGCCGGAACTGCAATCCTGCTTTGTGGCGCGATGTTTGCAGTTTCTGCTGTGGCACCAACCGGTAATACAGTGTCAAAAGCTGTTACAAACTTTACGGAAGCTCCGGAAACTGCCGCTGAGGCTCAGGCACAGGCAGAAGCTCAGGCTGAGGAGGATGGATTTACCATTTATACTCAGGAAAGTAACTATGATTCTGATTATGACAACAGTTATAATGATACTTCTTACAATACTGATACGACGCAGGACGGTTCTCTGGATGATACAGGGCAGGAGAATGATAATACAGATACAGGAGATGGATCTTCTGATGATGGAAACAATGATCAGACATCGTCTGACGAGACAGGGGATGATTCTTCCGATCAGATTGATTATCCCATCGATGACGGTTCCGGTGACAGCACAGATGGTTCTCTGGATAACTCTGATACATGGGAAGACAATGGAGAGGAAGTTCAGCAGATAGAGGATTAATCAATCTGACGCAGGACTTCACGCTAAAGCATTTTTCAAACCCGCTTCAAGATAGACTGGATTATTTGTATTATTTTACGAAATTACTATAATTATGTTTTTGTTTCTCAATAAATGGTATAATCAAACTGTTATTAACATTCAGGAGGCTTTTTATGAAGAAACAAAACAGGTTACTATCACTAATTCTATCTCTGTTCCTTCTGCTGTTTACCTTAGTTCCGCAATCAGCACTGACGGTAAAAGCTGAAGGCAACAGTGAAATGGCAGTTCATTTTATTGACGTTGGACAGGGAAATGCCATCTTAGTACAGTCCGGAGGACAAAATCTTTTGTACGATGGCGGGGATCAGAGCCATGCTGATCTGATCATCTCCTACTTACAGGAACAGAATGTGGAAAACATTGACTATATGATCGCTTCTCACTATGATGAAGATCATATCGGCGGTCTTGTTCCATGTATAGACAATTTCTCTGTAAGTAATATATTCGGACCAGACTATGTACATACTTCAAATTTATTCAATAATTTTATGAATACTGCCACTGCAAATGCAATTATCGTACAGTATCCTTCTGTAGGTGAAACATTTGATTTTGGCACCGGAAGTTTCACTGTTCTTGCACCGAATGGTATCAGCCAGAACAGTAATGATAACTCTCTTGTAATCAAACTTGAAAATGGTTCAAATAGCTTTATTTTTACCGGAGATGCAGAGGAAACCAGTGAACAGGATATGATCAGTACCGGTATGAACCTTGACTGTAATGTTCTTTCTGTTGGTCATCATGGGTCTGCAAGTTCAACTACCTGGGATTTCCTTGAGGCAACTTCTCCATCTTACGCAGTCATAAGCTGCGGAATCAATAATCAGTATAATCATCCGTCAGCAGATACAATGGGACGTTTATCAGATATGGGAATCCCTGTATTCCGAACAGATAAACAGGGTACGATCATTGCAGTCTCCGATGGAACAAATATTTCCTGGTCACAGGAGCCATGCAATGATTATTCTTCCGGAGACTCCTCTGTAAATGCTTCTGCAGGTGGCACTGGTGGAAACTCCTGGCAGGAAGAAACTACCACTTCTGATCCGGTACCTGAACAGGAAGAATCCAACAATGCAGATGTAGGAACAATGGTATGGATCCCTGCAACCGGCGAAAAATATCACAGCATTCCCAACTGTGGAAGAATGAACCCGGATACAGCCAGACAGGTATCCAGATCAGAAGCCGAGGCTATGGGATACGGACCTTGCAGTAAATGTTACTGATAAACAAAAACAGCCGCATTTGCGGCTGTTTTGTTAAAATCCTTCCTGTCTGCGTACTTTCCAGAGTTTTGCACGTTTCTGTGCAGCTTCATTCTCTATCTGCTGAGTAACTCCCTCAATGATAAGTCCCGGTACTTCCACAGGATGCTGATGTTCATCTGTTCCAACCATAATAAAATATGCACGGTTGATCATGGTTCTGGTTCCATCAAGGGCTTCACAGTAAGTATCAATACGGACTTCCATGGAAGAACGTCCCACATGCGTAAGCCGTCCGATGAGAACGATGGTATCATTCACTCTGGCTCCGGCTTTGAAATACATATTGTCTACTGCAACAGTTACCACATTCATTTCCGCATGACGCTTGGCAACAATACCTGCTGTTTCATCAATCCATGCAAGCAGCTGTCCGCCAAACAGATAACCTGCGGCATTCAGACACTTTGGCATTAATAAATGAGACTGCTCTGTTAAGGAGTCCTCAACTCGTTTCATTTTTCTTTCTGACATTTCTTTTCTCACTTCCCCTTTATCATGCTTTCTGTTGGCTATTATAGCACGTTCCATGATTTTGTGTTATATTTTTCATAATTTTCCTTCTGTATAATTTTAAAGCGTTATCACTTTAATATGATTGTATGAAAAAAAATACAATCTTTATCTTGCCTTTCCCATCACTTTACTGTACAATGTTTAAATAGGTACAAATACAAATGTTCGCCATAGTAAAACACTGATCGCAAGGATGCATCTGCAATTCACTGTATCAGTGTTTTTTAATAAAATTCACTATAATATGCATTATTTACGAATATTGCTATAAGTGAATTTGCGAATATTGCTGTAGATAAATAACGGGGAAATGAGGAATGATATTATGGAAAAACATGAAATGATGAGTCTGGAAGATTCCGGACAGCTTCGTGACAAAATAAGATTCTTTGAACAGGAACTGCTCAAGAATCATCATATCGATCCAAATCTGTATGTAGAATATAATGTAAAAAGAGGTCTTCGTGACTCCGCAGGTAAAGGTGTCCTGACAGGTCTTACAGAGATTTCTGATGTTAATGGTTATAATCTGATCAACGGCAGACAGATTCCGGCTGATGGACGTTTATACTATCAGGGAATCAATGTACAGGATATCATCAGTGGTCTGAACGGAAGACGTTTTGGATTTGAAGAAACAATTTATCTTCTGATCTTCGGTAAGCTCCCTGATAAGGAAGAACTTTCCAGATTTCTGGATATGATGTCTGATATGGAGGAGCTTGGCGGTCGTTTTGTCCGCGATGTTGTTATGAAGGGAACCAATGCCAATATTATGAATGCCATGCAGCGTTGTGTTCTGGCTCTCTATACATATGATGACAATCCGGAAGATATTTCTCCTGAAAATGTACTTCGTCAGTCTCTGGAACTGATTGCAAAGCTTCCTGAAATTGCGGTATATTCTTACCATGCATATCGTCATTTCAGAAAGGATGATACCTTATTTATCCGTAATCCGCAGAAGGGGCTTTCTCTTGCCGAGAACATTCTTCTTATGCTTCGCCCGGATGGAAAATACACAGAACTGGAAGCAAAAGTTCTGGATATTGCACTGATCCTGCATGCTGAGCATGGTGGCGGTAATAACTCCACTTTCACCACTCATGTGGTAACTTCTTCAGGGACAGATACCTACTCTTCTACTGCTGCATCCATCGGATCTCTGAAGGGACCTCGTCATGGTGGAGCAAACCTGAAAGTCCAGAATATGTTTGCTGATCTGAAGTCTCATGTAGATCAAGATCACTGGGATAACGAAGATGAAATCATAACTTACCTCAAGAAGGTTCTGAATAAAGAAGCATTTGACCATGCAGGGCTGATCTATGGTATGGGGCATGCAGTCTATACACTTTCCGATCCTCGAGAAGTGATCCTGAAACGCTTTGCCCAGGCACTTGCTGAGGAAAAGGGAATGACAGAGGAATTCGAGCTTTATAACAGAGTAGAAAATATTGCCGGCAAACTGATTATGGAACATAGAAAACTGTTTAAGAATGTCTGCGCAAATGTGGACTTCTACAGTGGATTTGTATACAGCATGCTTGGTATTCCGGAAGAGTTATTTACTCCGATCTTTGCTATTGCACGTATGCCGGGCTGGAGTGCTCACCGTCTGGAAGAACTGATTAATGCAAATAAGATCATTCGTCCTGCTTACAAATATGTAGGACATCATACAGATTTTGTTGCTTTTGACGAAAGGTAAACAGATGAAACTTATTACTGGCTGCGGTTCATTCCGCAGCCGTTTTATTATGTCAGTGAATTACTCGGTAACTGAGTTACCAGAGCATCTGAAAAAAGGCGGGATACCGCCTTTTTTCAGGGTGCATCCATGGCACCACTACTGTTTGCTCTTTAGAGCTATACAGCTACTTTTATTATTTCCGGTGTTTTCAGTCCGGTTATGGACAATTCTCTTTTTATTCCGGATACGGAGTGATATTTTCTCAGGATATTATATGCGCCTACCGCATCTGCATTATAGACTCTGTTTCCATCCCTATATGATCCTCTCTCTTTCCGGTTGGACGGTTCCGCATATCTTTTCCCTACTTCCGGTGACAGAGGACTGCACTGGCTGGTATAACTTTCTTCCTACTACAATATATTTATGGTTAATATCCCTTACATCCAGTAAGGAATTATCCATCTTGTTGCTTAAGCTGTTAGAATGTAGGTAGCAATT
>ERZ506764.1434-NODE-1434-length-13507-cov-4.295272_pt1 | contig 13507 bp, 10 predicted proteins | sample MGYA00513041_ERZ506764 | MGnify/ENA metagenome assembly ERZ506764
GATAAAACTCTCCTCCTGCCCGTCATCCGGCAAAAGTGCCTGACTGACTTCCAACCCGAAATCCATGTTTGGATTAATCCAATCCGGCGATTCACTTTTCACAAAATATGGTTCGTATTCCTTCCACAGATATTTCAATGATACCGCCGCATAAATTTCATTCAAAAGCTTTTCATATGCCACCAGATTTACCTGCCTTTTCTTCCACAATTTTATTGACGAAAATGTTTTTTTCCGATAGGATGATTATATCGTGATTTCATCACTCAATAATTTCGCCGCTCGCCGAGCATATAAATATGTTCTTTTCGCTTGCGCTCATTATACCATAACTTATTCGATTTTTCCTGAAAGGATTCAAAATATGAAAAAAGTAAAACAAATTTTAGCAATCATCGGTGTCATTATTCTGGTTGGACTTTATGTCTCTACCATCGTATGTGCAGTTTCTGCCAGTGAAAATTTTATGAACATGCTCATGACATCCATTTATGCCTCTGTGATCATCCCTGTTTTGATCTGGGCATACAGTTTTATTTACAAACTGATCAAAAAAGATTCCGAAGAAAAAGATACTGCAGAGCATTAAAAAATCAGCACCTGAACAAAATTTTCTGTCAGGTGCTGATCCTGCTTTTATCTTATTTATTCTTCTGTGTTCTCAGATACAGTTTCTGTGTTCTCAACAGTCTCCGTGCTTTCTGTATCCTCTGTGACTGTCAGTTCCTCAATCGTTTTTGAAAAAGCATCCGCAAGAGACGTTTCTGTCAGATAAATGCTTCCTCCATCAGCTGAAATAATATAGTATGCATTCAAAGTATCATTTTTATTTCCTACAAAAAGAGAAACAGACCCTTCACTTGTTGTGTAGGATATCAGATCTTCCGGCTGGTCAAATCCAAACTCTTTCAGATCTGTATAATCACTGATCTCTTCTATTGCTGTCAGCGATGACAGTGTTGCAAGCATGCTGTCGATCGCTTCTTCATCCATATCCAGTGATGTGTCTCCGTCATAGGTCCATGTATCCCCATCCTTTGTAAAAGTATACGTCACATGGTCAACCTCATAAGAAAATGCTGTGATCGTGTCAACGTCCACTTTGGAAATATAAATGGTAGAAGCCTCTTCTTCCGCTGTTTTCTCTTCCTCTTTATTTTTGTTATACCATTTCATTCCGAAGGTGGCAGCGATAAGCACTGCCAGCACGATCAGAATTACAATAAACTGAATTTTCTGTTTTTTCATATTCTATCTGTCTCCAATCTTGATTTTCTATCATCTATTGTTTTATTTTTTTCTTCTTGATGCCCATATCACAATTCCAAGAATCATCATAATGACCGGAAGCACGATCATCAGACCAAGCCCATACAGAATCCCTGCCGCCGCATCCACCGTGATGGCGCTGAGCGTGTAATCTTTTGTTGGGATCACACTTGTTGCAAGATCAGAATCGCCAACCATCTGGGCAATGATATCTGTAAACATTGCGCTGTTATTTCCGGAAACGATCTGGTCTGCACTGTCTGCAAACATTTCCACAGATCCGGCGACCACTACTTTTGCGACTGTATCTTCATCGATTGTTTTTTCCATGGCAACCGCAACCGCAAATGGTCCTGCAGCATCTCCCTCCTCCAGCTCTGATGTTGTTGCATTTGCTGCATCTGTCTTGGATACTGCTTTATCTGTCGTCTCCAATAATGCTGTATAAGTTGTATCATCTGTATCTTCCCCATAGGTGATTGCCTCGCTGTATGGAGCAAAGATATATGAACCGCTGACAGAACTTGTATATGCACTTGAATTTACGTCAGGAAGCAGGTAATACGGTGTATTGCTGTAATAATAGGATTTATCATTTTCCATGACAATGCCGGAAACACGCTCCATTCCGCAGGCTGACAGGATCGACTCGAAGTTTTCCAGACCCTGTGCCTGAAAATTACAGGTGATCAGCACTTTTCCACCCCGATTGATATAATCGATCACTTTGCTGGCATCATCCTCCGAAAAATCAGTGGTCGGTCCATTAATAATCAACGCTGCTGCATCTTCCGGAACCGCATCCTCTTTTAATAATGCAAGGTCAGATAAAGTGATATTTGCTTTTTCAATTGCCTCTGTAAAGCCACCGGACAAAGCTGTTTCCCCATGTCCGGACACCTGATAGATCACCGGAAGTTCTGTCGAATCCATGGTCACATACTGAATCGCACTTGTAAGCTGTCCCTCTGCATCATATCCATCAATGCTTCTGGAATAACTGCTGTAATCATAACTATAGGTATACACATCATTGTAATCAATGACTCTGGATCTTGCGCTGCTCACAACGATCATGCTGTTGGAAGTCACAGAACTGTCTGTATACTGTGCTGCAAAAGTCGGGTTTGCAGCCGGATTGATATAGGAAACTTTGATGTGATTCGACAGGGATTCATATCTCTGTAATGTCTCATCCAGCTTTGTATCTTTTGATGCATCGGACACCAGCACATAAATTGTCACATCCTCGTCGAGACTTTTCAGATAATCCTTCGTATCGTCTGTGATGGAATAAATTTTCGTTGAAGTGACATCAATGGATGTCCATGTTGCCGGAAGTTCTGCCACGAACAGGTTCACAACAACGGTCACTGCCACCATTGCAATGATCATTCCCGTTGAAAAAACACCTGTCGATATTTTTTTTGAGCTGATGCTCCAGCGGCGTTTCTGAACGGACTGCCCTGTCAGGAACAAAAGTAATCCAATGATCGTTACGTAATAGACAATTCCCGCCACATCCAGTGTCCCATTCATAAAGTTATCAAGCGGCGTATAAAAATCGTAGCAGCCTAAAATTTTTGTCAGAAGATTTCCGCTCTCTGAGATCAGATTACAAATGCTTCCCATCATATAGCCGGCAAATAATGCAACAAATGTCAAAACTGCGGAAATCACCTGGCTTTCGGTCAATGAGGAAATAAACATACCAACGGCAATGCAGGCGCAGCCATACAGCCAGAATCCAAGCACTGCTGCATAGGATTCCCCTAATGGGATCGTTCCGTAGGACATTAACAGCAATGGTGTGATCGCAATGATCACCATATCTATGGTAAATACAAAAGCCATTGCAAGATATTTTCCCAATACTACTTTTCCCACAGATACCGGTGCAGTCAGGATCAACTGGTCTGTTCTGCTGTGGCGTTCCTCCGCAAAACTGCGCATAGTCAGCACAGGTACCGTGATCAGCATGATAAATGCGATCGCCGACAGTGAGTAAGAAATATAAGGATAGCCTGCGCGCAGATTGTAAACATAAAAATATAGTCCATAGAGTACAAGAACTGCTGCAATAAACAACCATCCTGTCACCGTCTGAAAGTAAGCTTTTACTTCTCTTTTTAATATCGCAAACATTATTCCCCGTCCTCCTTACTCTCTTTTCCAAAATGAGACTTTACAAAATGGAGTTTTTTCTCCGGCAGAACTTCCTTCTGTGTCCCCTCTTTTTCCGTAAGTTCGAGGAACACATCCTCAAGAGATTTTGAAACGGGATTCATCTGCAGAATGACAAATCCATGGTTGACACAGGAAGCAAACACCTGTTGCCTGATATCCATTCCCGGTTTTGCGATCAGATTCAGATGTACACACGCTTCGTCCTTCTGCTCTAATGGAATGCATTTTTCAACTTCTGCGATCCCGGTGAATGTCTCCTGCACTGCCGCATTGTCTCCTTTGATCAGAAGTTCGATCTCCTGCGCCCCGGACATCTGTTTCATCAGATTCTCCGTGGAATCGCCTGCCACTAATTTTCCTTTGGAAATAATGAAAATGTGATCACACACTGCAGATATTTCAGACAAAATGTGCGAACTTAAAATAACCGTATGATTTTTGCCAAGTTCTTTGATGAGGTCACGGATCTCTATGATCTGTTTTGGATCAAGTCCGACCGTCGGTTCGTCCAGAATGATGATCTCCGGATACCCTAACACTGCCTGTGCAAATCCGACTCTCTGCCTGTAGCCTTTTGACAGGTTACGGATCAGTCTTGACTGCTGTGCAGTGATTCCGGTCGTCACCATCGCCTCCTCCACATATTTATTTCTCCGACCCTTTTCGAGTTTCTTTAACTCTGCCACAAAGTTCAGATACTCCCTGACTGTCATATCCACATAAAGAGGCGGGATCTCCGGCAGATATCCCACACATTTTTTTGCTTCTTCCGGCTGTGCAAAAATATCAAATCCGTTGATCTTCACCTCTCCGCTGGTTGCACCTAAATACCCTGTAATAATGTTCATCGTGGTGGATTTTCCGGCGCCGTTTGGTCCTAAAAATCCATAAATTTTTCCTGGTTCCACAGTCAATGTCAGATCATTCACTGCAATATGGTCGCCATATTTTTTTACCAGATGGCTGATCTCGATCACAATCTTTTCCTCCTTACTTCCGGCTCGCATGAAAATCGCGAAATCCGTCTGTTTTTACGAATTTCGCAACTGTCGGTTTTCGATAGTACTATCTTATCGAAAAAATGTGTTTTCTTTTGGAAAAAAATGTGATAACTTTGTGAAACGACGATTTTTCTCTTCTTAAGTACCTGCTATTTAAACATATATATTGTATTTCTTCAGATCCTCTTTGACCTGCCCGATCGTCTCAAAGCAGATTCCGTGGATTCCGGCTTTTTCGGCTCCCTCGATATTTTCCATCCGGTCATCGATAAATACACACTCATCCGCTGTGAGCTGATATTTTTTTAATAATGTCTCATAGATTTCCACATCCGGTTTGACCTGTCTCACACTGTAAGAAAAGATATCGCCGTCTGTCAACAGTAAGAAATCCAGCGCATTGTCCTTCGTTCTCTGATAAGTCCAATCTCCATAGTTAGAAAGAATATACACATGCAAGCCTTCTTTTTTCATATTGGAAATCCATTCTTTCGTATAGGAAAACTGTGTGATTGCCAGTTCCAGATGATTCCAGAACAGATCGATCTCTTTTTTATATTCCGGTGCCTTCTCATAAAATGCCTGTAGGATCTGTTCATCTGACCACACGCCACGGTCTGTCTCAAGCCAGACCGGAGTATTGACCGTAGCATCCGCAACTGCTTTCACTATCTTATCATCAAATCCAAGTTGTTTCATTGCGTCTTCCGGCTCCCACGCCACAAGAACTTTCCCGACATCTAAAATTATATTCTTTACCATACAATCCTCCATGTTTTGTCACAAAAGGCAGGGTGCCACTGCACGCCTGCCTCAGTCTCTTTATTTATTGCGGTAAATGATATCTTCTCTTCCCGGTCCGTTAGAAACCATTGTGATCGGGTATCCGATCTGTCCTTCAATGAACTCAATGTAATTTCTGCAGTTTTCCGGAAGATCCTCGTATTTCTTAATTCCACGGATATCACATTTCCATCCCGGAAGTTTTTTGAATACTGGTTTTGCTTTCTCTAATTTTGCAGTTACAGGGAAGTCTGTGGTTACTTCTCCGTCGATATCGTATCCAACACATACCGGGATCTCATCTAAGTATCCTAATACGTCAAGTACGGTAAGCGCTACATCCGTTGTTCCCTGCAGACGGCATCCATACTTACTTGCAACACAGTCATACCATCCCATTCTTCTTGGACGTCCGGTTGTTGCTCCGAATTCACCGCCGTCTCCGCCGCGTCTTCTCAGTTCGTCTGCCTCATCTCCAAAGATCTCGCTAACGAATGCTCCTGCTCCTACTGCGGAAGAGTATGCTTTACTTACTGTTACAATCTTCTTGATCTCATATGGTGGGATGCCTGCTCCGATCGCACCGTATGCTGCTAAAGTAGAGGAAGATGTTACCATTGGATAAATTCCGTGATCCGGATCTTTTAAAGTACCAAGCTGGCCTTCCAATAAGATCTTTTTGCCTTCCTTAATCGCTTTGTCTAAGAATAAAGAAACATCTCCGACATATGGAGCGACCATGTCTCTGTACTCATGCAAAGTAGCTAATAACTCTTCTTCTTTTAATAATGGTTTGTGATACATATGCTCAAGCATAATGTTCTTTGTCTCGCAGGTACGTTTTACTTTTGCCTGCAATAATTCCTCATCGAATAACTCACTTACCTGAAAACCGATCTTTGCATATTTGTCTGAATAAAATGGTGCGATACCGGACTTGGTAGAACCGAAAGAATTCTTTCCAAGACGCTCCTCTTCATACTGATCGAAAAGAACGTGGTAAGGCATAACCATCTGTGCTCTATCTGAAATCATGATTTTTGGTGCAGGCACATTGCGGTCTGTGATTGATTTGATCTCACTCATTACTTTCGGGATATCCAGTGCGACACCGTTTCCGATAATGTTGGTGATGTGGCTGTGGAATACACCGGATGGCAATGTATGTAATGCAAATTTACCATAGTTGTTTACGATGGTGTGACCTGCATTTGCTCCACCCTGAAAACGGATAACGATGTCCGCTTCATCTGCAAGCATATCTGTGATTTTTCCTTTTCCCTCGTCGCCCCAGTTAGCGCCTACTACTGCTGTAACCATTTGATTTTCCTCCTGCATAAAAAAAGTGATGGTCTGTAAAAACCATCACGCTTTCCTGTTTTTACTTTATGATTATACACGAATATATGTCATAAGTAAAATTAATATTCATTATATTTGATATAATTGTTTATTATATCATGAAGCAAAGCTTCATGATCGACATTCGCCGTTCGCCGAATGCATAAATGCATTCTTCTCACTTGCGCTCATTATATCATGATATTCCATATGCTATCAGACACGATTGGTTTCAGAAACATGGAAACTAAAAGCGTAACTGCCAGAATCAGGACAGGTTCATATCGTACCAAAATTCCTTTCGAATCCACTGATTTTAAAGAGAACGGAAAAGAAAATCTTCTGCTTATTTCATATCCCAGCACGGTTCCTGCCGTATTGGTGATCAGATCATCAATATCCGTAAGCCGGAATGTAAATATCTGTAATAGTTCAATCCCCAGTGATACCGCGAGTCCCATGAAAAACATAGTTTTGAAAGACCGGAAATTCTTCCAGACCGCAGATACAAAAAATCCCATCGGTATAAATAAAATGATATTCAAAATCGTATTTTTCATATATGCAAACGGACTATTTACAATGTCTGCAAACGGTATCAGATTCAGTCCAAAATCCATCTGAAATGTCCCAACCGCAGGGACACCCACAACCGAAAACAGAGCAATCGCATAAAATGCAAATATCAGTTTTACACAAAATGGTTTAAATTCCCATTTCCTGTAGATTGTACACTGCAAAATAGCCAAAGCAGGAATCACAAAAATAGCAGCTGAGACACAATCTATCCCGATTGATAATAAACGCATCATTGACGTTTCCCCCTAAATATCCTGATCTTGCATATAAATTTATCATATTCCTGCCCGCAATCCCATTTATATTCCATTAAGATTGATGAAGATTTGATGACCTTTTTCTGACATTTTCACTACGGAACAAGCAGAAAATCGTATAGTTTTTCTGCCGCTGCCGACATCGGTGCACGCTCGTTTGAGACAATGCAAAACTCGCGTTCCGGTATCGCCCTGTCAAATTTCAATATGAATAATTCCCCATTTTCAATGTATTTTTCTGCGAAATCCGACACGACACTGGCAACACCGAGGTTGCGCACCGCAAACTGAATGAGCATATCGCTCGTCGCAAGTTCAAATTCCGGCCGGACAAATGTGCCGCGCTCTGCCAGATAATCCTCCACATATTTTCTTGTGGAAGTGCTGCCCTCTAAGCACATCACCGGAAGATTTTCAAGCTCTTTATAGCTTAATTTTCCACCCTTTAAATACTCAAACTTTTTTCCCGCCACAAAGACATCCTGAATTTTGCGCACAGGCGTCATTTTAAAATCGTATTTGTTGTTCACCGGGGTACTGATAATCCCAAAATCAATTTTTCCGTCCTGCAAATGTTTCAATGTCTCCGGTGTCGGGGCATTCGTCACAGTCACTTTGATCTGCGGAAATGCATCATGGAACGCCTCCAGATAAGGAAGCAGATAAAACTGCAATGTCATGTCACTGGCACCCACACAGATTTCTCCGGCATCTAAGTTTAACATCTCCGAGAGTTTTTTCTCCCCGGTGAGGATTGTCTCATATCCTTTTCTCACATATTCTGCAAGCAGTCCGCCTTCTTTTGTCAAGCGCACGCCTTTGGATGTCCGCACAAAGAGAGCGCAGGAAAGATCACTTTCTAAATGCTTGACTGCCTGGCTGACTGCCGGCTGTGAGATGGAAAGTGCCTCTGCTGCGAGGGAGATACTGTTGTATTTGGATACATAATAAAAAATTTTGTAGTATTCGAGGTTTGTCTGCATTATTTTACTCCGTGATTTTACTGTGACTTGCAAATAATTGCTTTCTTATTATAACAGTTTCCCACGAAAAAATCTTTTCTTTTGCGAAAACAAAAAATTTATATTTTTTCGCAAAAATAAACATTGTCTTTTTGCGGTCCATGCCTTATACTAAGTTGCTGAAACGTAAAGAATATGCGTGTTGAGGCTAAAAAACACGGACAGATTTTTAACTATTTTATAAATCAAGGAGTACAGATTATGACAAAAGACATGACAATGGGAAGCCCGCTCAGAATGATCTTACTTTTTTCCGTTCCGGTTTTACTGGGAAATATTTTTCAGCAGTTTTATAACATGGTGGATACGATCATTGTCGGGCAGTATCTTGGTGAGGATGCTCTGGCTGCGGTAGGCTCTACCGGATGTCTGATGTTCCTTGTATTAGGATTTGCAAATGGTATTGCGCAGGGATTTGGCGTTATGGTCTCCCACGCCTTCGGTGCAAAAGATTTCAAGCTGTTAAAGCATTATGTCGCACTCTCCCTGATACTGACTGCCATTGTATCGTTACTTCTGACTATCCCTACAGTGGCAGCTTCCAGACAGTTTCTTATTTTAATGAAAACACCGGACAATATCTTAGGACTCGCAGACTCTTATATTAAAGTCATTTTCGCCGGTATCCTGCTCACGATGTCCTACAACGTTGCCGCCGGTATTTTAAGAGGGATCGGCGACAGCAAAACACCGCTGTATTTCCTGATTCTCTCTTCCTTTTTAAATATTGTGCTCGACCTGTTTTTGATCGTCGTCGTAAAACTTGGAACCGCAGGCGCTGCCTATGCAACGATCATTGCGCAGGGTGTCTCCGCACTGCTTTGCTTTATTTATATGTTCCGCAAATTCGACATTTTAAAAACCAGCCGGGAAGATTACTATCTCGACGGATACGGTGTGTTCAATATGCTTTCCATCGGTATTCCGATGGCGCTCAACTATTCCATCACCGCTATCGGAACCATGATCCTGCAGGGTGCAGTCAATATTTTCGGTTCCAGTGTTGTGGCTGCCTTCACTGCCGCCTCCAAAGTGGAAAACCTCTCCACCCAGACCATGCCGACACTCGGCACTGCGATTGCCACCTACTGCGGTCAGAACCTCGGCGCAGGAAAATACAAACGTATCTACGAGGGAATGCGCAAAGGATTTTTCATCTGCATTTTTATCTCGCTTGCTGCCTCTGCCATCTGCGTATTCGGCGGACGTTTTATTGTGAGCTGGTTTGTGAGCAATCCTTCTGAAGAAATTTTCGACTATGCCATGCAGTATCTGAACACCATCAGTTTCTTCATGCTGCCGCTCGCATGGATTTTCCTTTACCGGAACGCCCTGCAGGGCTTAAACCGCGGACTTGTTCCAATGTTAAGCGGTGTTGTGGAAATGGTGTGCCGTATTATCGTAATCGCCGTCACCTTAAATCCGTTCGGTTACTGGGCAGTCCGTCTGGCAAGCCCGATCACATGGCTGTTCACCGGAATCCTTCTGATCGTAACGTATTTTATCTGGGAAAAACAGAGCCGGAAAAAACATTCCGGTTCATCGGACTAAAATTTTAGTTTTCCACCCCACTTCTGAACAGTCTCCACAAGCTGTATCAGATACCGGAACACCGGCTCCGTGATGACTGCGAACACGATCATGAGCATTGCACATTTTCCTGTGACCGCCGTGATTGCAAACAGTTCACTGAAAAACAGCATACAAAATAACCAGCCGATGACCATCGCTGCGATCAGGATCGCATGCGGTGTTGTCATCGGTTTTGCTATATGATAAAGGATCATGAAGCCGACAACTGCGATCAGGATCGTGCACGACGTGGAAACGCACTCTTTTTCCACTCCGAACTCCCTGCAGAAAATCACCAGACCGCTCACCACGATAAAATCTGTAATCCCAGCCGGAAGCGCCTGGATCAGGACATTGGTAAGAAAATGCCCATGGATCTGATTCCGGTTCTGCTCCAGCGCCAGAAAAAATGACGGAATCCCGATCGTAAAAACACTGATGAGCGACACCTGCGATGGCTCCAGCGGATAATCAATCAGAAACAGCATGGAAAATACGGCTAAGAACATGGAGAAAATGTTCTTGACCAGATAAAGGCTGGCAGTGCGCCCGATGTTGTTCACCACCCGCCGCCCTTCCATGACAACCGCCGGCATTTTATTGAAATCGTTATCGAGCAGCACAAGCTGTGCCACATGCGAAGCCGCCTCACTGCCTGATGCCATCGCAATGCTGCAGTCTGCATCTTTTAACGCAAGAATATCGTTCACGCCGTCTCCGGTCATTGCCACGGTCTTTCCCTGCTCTTTTAATGCCTGCACCAGAAGACGTTTCTGCTCCGGTGTCACCCTGCCGAACACCGTGTATTTTTTTGCTGCCTTCCGCACTGCCTCCGCTGTTTTCAACGTTGCTGCGTCCACCTGTTTTTCCGCATGGCGGATTCCCGCTTTCTTTGCAATCTCCGATACCGTGACCGGATTGTCCCCGGAGATCACTTTCACTTCCACTCCCCGCTTGGAAAAGTAACGGAATGTATCCATTGCCCCCTCCCGGATTGCATTATTGAGCAGGATAAATGCAATGGGAGTTGCATTTTCTGTCAGTTCTTTTCCATCCAGATTCCCCTCATACTCTGCAAATACAAGCACACGATATCCCTTTTCCAGAAATACTTCGATTGTTCCCTGAACAGCCGCATAATCCTGCCGCAGCACAAATTCCGGTGCGCCGACCACATAAGCTTTTCCTGCCAGAACCACTCCGCTGTATTTTGTGGCAGACGAAAATGGGACGATTTTTTCTGCACTGTTTTCCAACGGCTCCGTAAAATACTGCTGCAATGCCTCCATCGTTGCATTGTCGCACGGCAGGGCACGCACACAGTCAGAGAGCAGCTTTGCAATTTTATTTTTGTCTTCCGATTGCTGGTCTGCTTCCTGTTCTTTCGCTGCAAGGTTCTGGTCTTTTGCAAGGATAAACTGTGCCACTTCCATTTCCGGCACGGTAATGGTTCCGGTCTTATCCACACACAGTACATTTACCCGCGCCAGTGTCTCGATACATTTCATGTCATGGATCAGTACCTTTTGTTTTCCAAGCCTCATCACCGACACCACCATCGCCACACTTGCAAGAAGGTACAGGCCTTCCGGGATCATTCCGAGAATAGCCGCCACCATGCCCGTCACACTATCTTTCATCGTTGCCCCGGAAAAAAAGTATTGCTGTAAAAACAGGATCGCCCCGATCGGCAAGATGATCACGCCCACGGTCTGCACAAGGCGGTTCAACGCCCGGATCATCTCCGACTGCTCGCCCTCTTTTGTCTGTGTTGCCTGTAACATCAGTCCTGAAATATAAGAATCTTTTCCCACTTTTTCGAGTTTTGCCAGGCACTCTCCCGATATCACAAAACTCCCCGAGAAAAGCGGATCTCCCTCTTTTTTTATAATCTCATCGGCCTCCCCTGTGATCAAAGCCTCATTGACCGTGATATTGCCGGATAACACCAGTGCGTCCGCCGGAATCTGTCCACCTGCTGAAAGCGTTATCACATCATCCTGCACCAGTTCATCCGCCAAAACCTCCTGATTACTTCCGTTGCGCCGGACCGTGATTTTCGGTGTATTTAATATCGTAAGATCATCCAGAATCTTTTTGGAACGCAGCTCCTGGATGATCCCGATCAACATATTTGCAATAATAATAGGTAAAAAAGTAAGATCCCGAAAAGATCCCACCACGATCAGAAGGATCGTAATGATCAAAAAAATAAGATTATAATAAGTTACAACATTTGAGCGGATGATCTGTGCCACTGTCTTTGTGGAAGAATCTACGCTTTCATTCGACAACCCTGCTTTTTTCCGAAATTCCACTTCAGCAGTGGACAGTCCACTCATATTCTGGCACATTCTGCATCTCTCCATCTCACTTTATGATGCTTTAGTATGCCCTGTTTTTTGTTAAACTATTTGAACAATCGCTAACTGTTCTTTATTTTGCTTTTAGTGCCCAGACAGCTTTGATCTGGCTTCTGATTTTTCCATAGTCCCATTTCTGGCCACTGCGGTATAAAGAAAACGGATCGTTAATGGAAAATCCTTCATCATCATAGTCATAGAGCAGGATAAAATGTCCCCCTGTAGTGAAATCTCCCTGCCGCACGGAGCAGATCACGATATCTCCCTGATCTAAGTGCTGTTTGATCTCAGTCTGGCTGATATTGATCTGCTCGGAGCGGACACCGTAAGCTGCCGCCCCCTCTTTCATAAGCGACCACATCGTTCCTGTGCCGGACATATAAAACCCTTCCTGCATGGCAAATTTTGCGATTGCGGCCGGAGTTGCCTCCTCATTTCCAGTCAGCGCAACTACTGCCATCGCCAGTGTTGTCGGACCGCATCCGCTGATCGCGACATTGCTGTCATCCCCATATGCAAGGCAGCCCCAGCGTTTATCCCACTGTAAAAAGAGCGGATATTCTTCCTGTAACTCTTTCTCTGTCAGTTCTGCTTTATCATAATCCCTTGTATTCCCTTTGTAATCAGCTACAAATGCGATCATTTCCGGATTATTTGCCAGATTGATCAGTAATTTTTCCGGATATTTCTCTGCATTTTCCACGATCTGTGCGTAGCGTTCATCTGACGCTTCCATCTGTTCTAACTGTCTGATTGCCTGATTTAAGGAATAATCTACCGGTTTTGATAACACAACCTGTGGAATCTCCGCAAACGGATCATTCGTTTCTTCGCTGTCTGCCGGTTCTTCGACAGTTTCTGTAGCAGACTGTTCCTCTTTTTCCGTTCCATCTGCTGTTGTTCCATTATCTACGTTATTTGTAATTTGATTTTCTTTTTTCTCTTCACCGGAGTTATCCTGCGCTGATGCCAGCACTTCTTCTGTTTTTCCAAGTTTGATCTCAGGAAAATATCTTCCACAGACACATCCCAGTAAAAAAGATGTCAAAAGCATTACACTCAAAACGATTTTTCTTTTCCGTACAAGCTTTTTCTGTCTCAGTCTTCTTTCGTCTAATTCTGTCTGATTCTGT
>ERZ506764.1445-NODE-1445-length-13426-cov-4.810411_pt1 | contig 13426 bp, 8 predicted proteins | sample MGYA00513041_ERZ506764 | MGnify/ENA metagenome assembly ERZ506764
GGGAGCGCCCCTCGAGTGATTCAACGACAGTTCGACCGTGACCGCAACGTCGGGTTCGAACCGGTTCGAGAATACACTACTTCACAGATAAATAAAAGTCAAACGTTGTCATGATTTTCATGCAACGTCAATTCATTTATCAAATGTGAACAGTTATCAGTATACGGATACCCTTGGAAATAAGCAAGAAATACGTATTGTCGTGTCGTTGCAAACGTTTGGATATTTTTTGCAAAACACGTTGTGTCTTGTAGTATCTACTGCCATAAAGGAGTTGTGCATGTCAGTCAATATTCAAGACGTTGCCAAAGCGGCAAAGGTGTCGGTTTCCACGGTGTCCAGATCATTCACCCGACCTGAGCTCGTATCTGAGGCGACACGGTCCAGGGTGTTGCGCATCGCCGACGAGATGAGTTTCTCCATCTCCCGTTCGGCCACTGCGCTCAAGTCCGGCAAAGCATTGCGTGTCGCCTTGCTGATGAGCGACCATATCCGACTATGGTTCAGCGCTTCCGTCATCGAAGGGTTGAACCAGGTTTTGCACGCAGACGGCTATGATTTATCGATCTTCCAGATCTCCAGTATCGAGGAACGCCGTGAGTTCTTTGATATGCTGCCGGTTCGTCGCAATGCCGACGCGGTGATCGTTGCTTCCATCGATGTCGATGCGCAGGAAAGCGCACAGCTGGCCAGCACCGGCGTACCAATTATCGGCATCAACTGTGTGAATCCAAGAGAATACGGTTTCACTGCGGCCGTGGGGATAGACGATGATCAAGGTTCGCGTCTGGTTGCGCGCCATCTTATCGGGCTGGGGCATCGCAACATTGTCTACGTACGTACGTCGCGTGAGGTTTCCTTGCACTTCAGTGTGCAGCAACGTTATGACTCCTTCGTCAAGGCCTGTCTGGAACAGGGTGTCACGCCAACTACGTTGGTTGCGCAGGAAAGTGAGGACCGCATTAGCACGATTGTCTCCGAGTTGCTGAGCTTGCCGCAAATGCCAACCGCCATCGCTTGTCAGGAGGACGGCATCGCGATTCCACTGATTTATCAGCTTGTGCGTTGTGGCTACCGTATTCCGTCTGATATTTCCGTCATCGGCTATGACGACAGCTTCTATGCGCACGATATCGGCTTGACCACGATTCGCCAGGATCCGATTGGCATGGCACACGAGGCGGCTTGTAAGACTCTTGACTTGATCAATCGCAAGACCACGGGTATGCCGTTTCAGACGTTTCCGGCGCAACTGATCGTTCGCTCCAGCACTTCGCGAGTGTCCTTGGATAAGGGCTAATCGCTTACCGATACATAGAAAACCGCTCCGGTTGGTTCCGGAGCGGTTTTCTATAAGGAGAGAATCAGACAGTGAAGTCAATTGCGGTCACTTGTGGGCGTTGGCATATTCCTTGGCCCAGCCATCCACGAACGCGGACTTGACGCCATCCCAATTGCCGGTGCCTTGGGCATACTCGAGCAAAGCGGAGCCGAGGTCGTTCTTCCATTGTTCGGACGGCATCATGGTGAAGTTCCAAGACACTGCGGTGGTACCGGACTTTTGGTCGTCCATGGCGTCAGTGACCAGCGGGTTGTCGGATTTGACGCTGGAGAAGGTCTTGAACGGGGTGGTGAAGCCCATCTTCTGAGACAGCGCTTCTTTGCCCTTATCGGAGGTGATGACCCACTTCAGGAAGTCGGCGGTCGCTTTCTGATTGGCCTTGGATGCTTTCGAATTAATGCACCAGTAATTCTCGGAGCCGGTTGCCAGACCTTGGTTCTCCTCGCCCTTGGCGCCGATGTAGATTGGCATCATACCAACGGAATCGGCCTCCATGCCGGCTTTCTGCAAATCGGACCATGCCCAAGTGCCGTTTTGATAGAAAGCGGCCTCGCCGAGTGCGAATTCGGAATTGGCGTCGTCACCAGTCTTGGAGCTTAGTTGGGACGGCTCGGTGGTGGAATCGGTGATGTACAGGTCAAAGATGTTCTTGTACTCCGGCAGATAGGTTCCCTTGATAGTGGCCGGCTGTTCAGTGATGTTGTCATCTTTGAACTCATAGTAAAGAGGCAGGTTGGCTAGATGGGTCTTGAAACGCCAATCGGAGCTGGAGTCGAAACCAGCAGAGGTGAAGGCGCCCTTAATGCCGAGTTCATCCTTCTTGGACTGCATGTCGTCAGCAACGGCCTTCAGCTTACTAAAGGAGTTGATGTCTTTGATGGACTTGGCCTTGGCGCCGGAAGTGCTGAAGTATTTGTTAAGGATGTCTTTGTTGTAGATTAGGCCATAAGTCTCCATGACGTACGGTACGCCAACGACCTTGTCGCCATCCTTGAGGGCAACATCTTGGTTCTGCAGTTGCTTGTATACCTCTGTGCCGGACATGTCAGCAGTGTAGTTCTTCCAGTTGGCGTAACCGACCGGACCGTTGACTTGGAACAGGGTCGGTGCCTCGGACTTAGCCATCTCGCTCTTGAGCTGCTGCTCATAGGTATTGGAGGCCGCGGTCTGAACGTTGACCTCGACACCGGTTTCCTTAGTGTACTCCGCAGCCAAATCGGCCCACTCGTCGGCGGCTTCTGGTTTGAAATTGAGGTAGTATACCTTGCCCTTGCTTGAATCAGAGCTCGATGAGCTGCCACAAGCGGCAAATGTCGTGACAGACATGGCGGTGACCGCAATGAGGGCTAGTGCGGACTTCAATTTACGATTCATCTTCGAACCTTCCTTTTCTGCATCGGGTCCAACGTCCCCGTTGGATATGTGCACTGAGATAGTGCTGCTTTCTGCCGATGCCCCTATTATGCATCACTTTCATCTTTTTTGCAAACGATGGCAGTATTTTGTTGATTTATCACGTTGCAATACCGGGCAATCCGCTATTTGCTGCCATTTTTAGGCATAAAATTAGGCGACACACTATGCAAGCGTTTGCTAAAAAAGTTGTACATCAAACGATTGACTGTAGCAAAAAGCCGCATCCCCTGAGAGACAAGGGATGCGGCTTGAGGTGAGCTACTTATGGATGACGTCAGCGCGGCCAACGTTCCTCGGCGCTAGGTAGTTGCGGAAATGGAGCGTGTGGCCCCTTCTGGTACCAGTAGGCAACTGATGCCACATCATCCTGACGTTCGAAGAATCCGCGGTGACCAACACCGATTTGCTGAACGGTCACCTTCAGGTTGGAACGGAAACGAATCGGATCGGGGATGTGCCAACGGTAGAAGCCACGCATCGGGGGGCAATCATCATTGTGATAATCGTTGTGAATCAGCTCGTCGTGTGAAGAGTAATACGGGTATCCGAGATACGGTGTGCAGTAGTTTTGCTCCACGGTCTTGCCATTGACCTGCTTGGCGAAGCTCCAAGAGCCTCCGAAATAGTCCTCGGTGCCGGTGCCGCAGATCGTGGGGTACTCTTCATCGTCATCGATGTAGAATTTGAATTCGCCTTCACCCCACCAGTAGCGCTCAAGCGTGGTCAGTGCCAGGTAGGTACCTACATAATGCCCTTCACCTTTCACGCCATCAAGCACCACATAGTCTCTCCCCTTTTCAGTAAGGCGCTGGCGCCGCCATTGTGCGTGGAAATAGGCAATGTCATCGTCGAACGGCTCGTCATTCACGGTGTAGTCAATCTGGTAGAAAAATGCGCTGATGGCGTTCTTGTGTTGGTTTTCGAGCGTGATGCGTGCGCGTGCGCCGAACGGCATCGAAAAGTACATGTTGAAACCGCGGTTCGGCACTACGGCGACAGGCATGGAATTTACTAGGCACGCACGGCCGAATCCGCAGCAAAAGAAGTCACCAAGCGGACACTCCACACTTGGTTCCTCCTCGTCATCCCAATAGAAGCGCAGCACAAGGTCCCGCAGTACAAAACAATCGGCATCGGTGGTCTTCTCGTCAACGGTTATCCAGATGTGTCGAATGCAGCCGGGGCCGGTGATATCAGCAAGAGTCGCCGTTGCGCCGACGGGTATGTTACGTAGGCAAGGGCTGCCTTTGCGACTTGGGCCAAGCTCACTGGCCGCTATGCCGCCTTTGCCCGGTTCGCCGGTCGGGTTTTCCGCGTTGACTGCGCGGCTTGATTCGTGCCGTATCTTGGTCAAGGATTCTAGTGTCATGTTCGTTCCTTTCATGGCGTATGCTGCGTCTGTTTGCGCGATACATTCATATCTGTGCGTATCAGCTTCGGTCACAGACGTTGTTTGTTTTTTGAATATGAGAAAGTCTCCATCGGCGAGCGAGAAAGCCGATGGAGACTGTGGTCATGCCGTTATGGACCAGGTGAAAATGGCGTTATGCGATTCACCGCGGCCCATAGGCGAATCACTTGTGGGCTGGCGGAAGCATGCCGAAGTTGTTTTCATAATCATTCCAGGCGCTGGTCCAATCGTCCAGATATGCCTTCTTCACGCCATTCCAGTCACCGGTGCCCTGAGCGTACTCGAGCAGTGCATTGGCCACGCCGTCAGCCCATGCCTGTCCCGGAATATAGGCGCCATGAATTGGAGTGAGGCCATCGGACTCAAGCTTGAGCGCGGACTTGGTCAGCGGGTTGTCAGGCTGGAAATCCTCGGAGTCAAAGGTGGTGAACGGAACGGCGAAGCCCATATCCTTGGAGAGAATCTTCTTGGCATCCTCGTCGGAGACCATCCACTTGATGAAATCCTCAGTGGCCTTCTTGTCCTTGTCGGAAGCGTTCTTGTTCACAGACCAGGAGATGTCATAGATGGAGTTCGCGGCGTACTTGCTCTCATTCGGGAAACCCATGTAGTACGGCAGCATGGCCAAGTCTTCATCGGCAACTTCGTTGCCTTTGATCTGGCTATAGGCCCATACACCATTCGGGTAGAAAGCGACCTTGCCGGCGGAGAACTCGGCGGTGGAGTCCTCATAATTCACCGAGCCAAGCATGGTGTTTTCGGTCGGGTTGTCCTTCATCTCGAGATCCCACAGATTCTTGTAGTTATCGAGATAGGTGCCCTTGAGTTCCTTCTCGAAGTCCACGCCCTCGTCAATGTACTCGTAGGCGACTGGCACCTGAGTCATATGCGAAGCATATCGGTAGTAGTTGGATGAGTCCAGACCCGGCGTGGAGAACGCGCCGTCGATGCCCAAATCATCCTTATGCTGTTGCATGCTGTCGGCGACCTTCTTCAAAGTGTTGTAGTCCTTGATGTCGTCGAAGGACTTGATGACGGCGTAGTCCTTTTTGGCATACTCGTTGATGAGCTTCTTGTTGACGATGATACCGAACCATTCGGCGGCATATGGCAGGCCGTACACGTTGTCGCCGTCCTTGTGGGCCATCTGCTTGCCCTGATCGTTGAGAAGCTTGTAAGCCTCAGTATCCTGCAAAGGTTCGAGGTAGTCCTTATATTTGGCATACTGATCGAAGCCGCCGATACCGAACATGGTCGGGGCGTTGTTCTTAGCGAGTTCGGACGACAGAGTGGACTCGTAGCTGCCGGAGGTGGCGCTCTGAATATCCACTTTCACGCCGGTTTGCTTGGTGTACATTTCGGCGAGTTCGTTCCACTGATTGACAACTTCCGGCTTGTTGTTCAGGAAATAGACATGTCCTTTGTCGTCCGCGGTGTTGGAACCGCAGGCGCCGACGCCCGTCAACATGGCCAACGCGCCGACAGCGGCGATGCCTTTCGTGAGATTCTTCATGGGGTTTCCTTTCCTCCTTGCGACCTTCCTTCGTCGGAAATCACTTGTCAAGGTCATATGCGGGCCCTCTCTTGCCTGATACAATCTGACCGTGGCCTGATTCTTGCAGACGGTCATCGTCTGTGTCGAACCGGTCCGAGATTGATTGTATCGAACCGGTTCGCTACTGTCAAAGTCGGAGGGTTTATGCGTGTTGGCGTATTTTTTGTTGCCGTATTGCGACATGTGTCGAGACTTTGCCGATACAAGTAGACGCTCTTTTTGGGAGCAATAGTGGCTTCGGACATGCCCAATAGTAGATGGCCATTATCCTCTGCGTGCGACTGCAGCAACATCGGGCGTGATAGCGGAAGATGGAAGGAGGGTTGCGTCATGGGGACGATATGACTGAAAATGATGGGCAGGATCGCCTATTCGGGCCGAATCCGAGTGGGCTGGATGAATCGCCTCACGGCATGATGGTGCTGGTGATTGTCGGCATGATCGTCGGCCTGTTGTCCGGCATGTTCGGCATCGGCGGCGGTACGGTGATCGTGCCCGCACTGGTGTGGCTCGGACTGTCGCAACGCCATGCGGCGGCGACCTCCATGCTGGCGATCGTACCGACGTCGATTTCCGGTGTGATTTCCTATGCGCACAATGGCAACGTCGACTGGGTCGCGGCCGCGCTGCTGAGCAACGCGCAATCCTGCTACGCCCGTGCCGAACTGGAAATGACGGGACTTGCCGGCGTGCTTGACGATGTGATCATCTCCAGCGAGGAGAAGATCCGCAAGCCCGCGCGCGACTTGTACATGCTGGCGCTCGACCGCGAATTCGTGACCGCCAAGCATGCGCTGATGGTGGGCAATGACGAGCAGAACGATATTGTTGGCGCTCGCACCGCGGGCATTGACGGCGTGTATTTCCGCACGGAGATTTCGCCGGCAGATGATCCGGAAACGTCGAGCTATGCGGTGCGTTCGTTTACCGGCGCCGATTATGAGGGATTGCTGGATTACGTGCTGAACGCATAAGCCTGCGTGGTGCATGGGTTTTGACAACGTTTGCAGTATAATAAAAAACAGATTGAGAGGGCGTTGTTGCTCCAAATACCCTCGTACTTGCCATTTTTGATTCACGGTACTAGTGCAGGGGTATTTGCATATGCAGCCCGCTGCTGTCTGTTGTCGCCGTCTGCGCGAATCCCGTTCCGCGTCTGCATCACCCCGGAATCGCTCCCAAATCCGACTTGTGCAGACGGAGGACTTGAATTGTGTGAACGTAAGGAAGTCTTGGAATGGCGTTACTTTCCGAGCATCCAGTCGATTGCGTTGGCAACGGTCACGCCGTCGCTTTTGCCGAGTCCGAAACGATCTAGCGTCAGCACCATTCTTTTCGCAGACAAATCGCGTGCATTCAGCAGTGGTGACAGTTCGCGCTCGCGAGTGTGCTCGTCCAATATGCTGGCGCTCACCTGGATATACAGTTTCTCTTCCGTAAGATCTGCATGTTTCCGAGTCGCAACAAAATCAATTTCAGCTTTACCGATTTTCCCGACGCGAATCTGATATCCGCGAATCTTAAGCTCATTATGTACGGCATTTTCCAGAAGAAATCCGAAATCTTCTATGGAATATCCGAGCAGCATATTGCGAATTCCTAAATCTGCTGGATAATACTTAGCTAATCCTTGTAAATATGCGCCACCTTTAACGTTAATTCGTTGCGCATTGTAGAAAAGAAAAGCATTGAGAAGTCCACTAATATATCGTTCGATGGTCTCATTTGAAGCTGGTCGATGCGCGCTTCTCAATCGATTTTCTATCTTCGAAGTTGAGACTGGAGATCCTGCGGTATCTGCCAAATATCGTGCGACATCGTTGAAAACTAGTGGATTTCTTACTTGCAGAAATTGCGAAATATCTCGCACCAAAATAGTGTCGTAAATTCCGGAAAGCACGGTGTATGCCAGGTTTTGATCGGTGCCTTGATTCACGACCGGCGGCAATCCTCCATATCTTGTGTACCTTTCGAAGGCCGCGTTCTCGTCGGTCAGATCGGCGTACGCCATGAATTCCGCGAAAGAAAGCGGAAATACATTGATCTCCATGTATCTGCCGGAAAGCAGCGTTGCCAGCTGGCTGGAAAGCAGGTAGGCGTTCGATCCAGTGATGGTGATGTCCACGTCGGCATCCGTGTGGAGCGCGTTCACGGCTCGCTCCCACTTGTCCACCAGTTGCACCTCGTCGAGCAGCAGATAATAGTGGTCGTCTTGCTGCATACGGTCGGCGATCGCGTTGTGCAGGTCTTCGAAGGTGAATGACGAGTATTGGAACGATTCCAGGTTCATCATGATGATGTGGTCTTCGGCGATGCCCTGCTGCAGAAGATGCTGTCGGAAGAGTGTGAGTAGTGATGATTTTCCGCAGCGGCGCATGCCCGTGATGACTTTGATGAGGCTGTTGTCTTGCGCCGCGACGAGTTTGCTGAGGTACTGCGGCCTGGGTTTAAGTTTCATGATGTTCAACTTTTGCTAGTGTATCCGGAAAAGTATGTATTCTAATGCGACTTTCACTAGTATACCTTTAAAAGTGTGCTCTGAGATACGACTTTTACTAGTATGACCGGAAAAGTGTGTGCCATAATATGACTTTTGCCGGTATGGCTGGAAAAGTACGGCCGTACGGTTGTGGGCTGGGGGGGTAGGGTGAACTCGCGCAGGCTGCTCGTGCGCGGGCATCGCATACCGAATCCGAAGCAATGTGCGCGTGCAAACGGGTGCATGTAACGTTGGGCAAATCTTGGCATGGGAGGGGGCTTTTTCTCTTCTTGCTTTCTCGCAATGTGCCGGGTTTGCGGTGCTGAAATGTGCGGGAATGTACTATCGCAACTATCGCAATTATCGCAAGATGAAGAAAGTGCGATGGTAGGGGAGAGATGAAGAAATCGGATATTTCCAATATTTCGAATGCTGAAAGTGTTGAACGCGCTGAAGAAAGTGTGCGATCGAGTGTGCAGCCGAGCGGGAAATTCGGCGAGAAAGCGGATCGGCTATTTGGTGCGGATCCTGTGGGACTCGACGAATCCGCGCGAGGCATTGCGGTGCTGGTGATCGTCGGCGTGGCAGTGGGGCTATTGTCCGGAATGTTCGGTATCGGTGGCGGCACGGTGATCGTGCCCGCGCTGGTATGGCTCGGCTTGACGCAACGCAATGCGGCGGCGACGTCAATGCTTGCGATCGTACCGACCTCGATTTCCGGCGTCATTTCGTACGCGACTTGCGGAAACGTGGACTGGCTCGCCGCGCTGCTGCTGTTTTGCGGCATGTTCGTAGGCGGGCAGATTGGCAGTTGGTTGCTTTCGCGATTGCCGGAACTCGTATTGCGGTGGATTTTCGTAGTGTTCCTCGTGTTTGTGGTGTTGAACCAGATAAGTTTCGTGCCGTCGCGAGACCAGCACATTACGATGAGCGTGCTGACCGGAGTCTGCCTGGTGCTGCTGGGCGTGGTGATTGGCATCTTGGCGGGACTGCTGGGGATTGGCGGCGGGGCGCTCGCCGTGCCCGCACTGTCGATGCTGTTCAACGCTTCTGATCTGATTGCGCGAGGCACGTCGCTGCTGGCCATGTTCCCGAACTCGATCACCACGAGCGTGGCAAACCTGAAGCGCAAGCTGGTGCATGTGAAGGCCGCGCTGATTATTGGCTTGGTAGCTGCCGTTACCGCGCCATTCGGCACATGGATTGCGGGCGCGGTGTCGCCCCGCGTCGGCTCGATCATGTTCGCCATCTACCTGTGCGTGCTCCTGATCCGCAGCTTCTTCGTAGCTGTCAAGGCCACTCGTTCCGCCCGCGCCTCTGCCTGACCGTTTGCACTTCATGCGGGAAAAGCATGAGTCATAATTCAGCATTTAGGGGGTATTGGGGATGATGGTTGACGGAAAGAGGATTTGAGATAAGTGTTCACTTTGTGAAGACGAGAGTTCATATTGTGTTCGTCTAAAACGCCTCGGAAGTTGGTTTGCGGAACCTAGCGTGGGAATCGCAATACAGCACAGGCTGAAGAAAGAAGAACAAGATGAGCAATCGAAAGGCTCTCAAGGGAGCGATTGCAGCAATCGCTTCCGTTGCAACGCTCGGCGCACTCGCGGCACCGGCGCTCGCTGACGAAACCACCACCTACAACCTGAACGGCAAGTCCGTTGCGGAACTGGCTCAGCATGGCGGCGCACAGCGCATTGCTGCCATCGGCAACGGCAACGCCAAGAACGTCATCCTGTTCATCGGTGACGGCATGGGCGATTCCGAAATCACCGTCGCCCGCGATTATCTCAAGGGTGCGAACGGCCACTTCGAAGGCCTCGATGCAGTCGGCCAGTCGGCAGAACTCGGCGACACCAACGCCGGCACCGGCCAGTACACCACCTTCTCGCTGGGCGGCAACAGCGGCGACAGCGCAGTCGGCAAGAACTCCGACGGCAGCCTCAACGCCAACCCGAACCCGGGCAAGCTCACCGCAGTGACCGATTCCTCCGCATCCGGCTCCGCATGGGCAACCGGCACCAAGACCTACAACAACGCCGTGGACGTTGACGTGTACGGCAACCCGCAGCTCAACCTGTTCGAACTCGCCAAAGCGGCGGGCAAGGCCACCGGCAATGTGACCACCGCCGAAATCCAGGACGCCACCCCGGCCGTGCTCGAATCGCACTCCACCGAGCGTGGCTGCTACGGCCCACAGGGCAAGACCGACGGCAGCTCCAACGACGCGCTCAAGCGCTGCCTCGCCAACCAGCTCAAGGAAAACGGCGGCATCGGTTCCATTTCCGAGCAGCTGCTCGATACCCGCGCTGACGTGACCATCGGCGGCGGCTCCAAGTACTTCCGCCAGACCGTGCAGGGCGGCGAATACGCTGGCAAGACCGTGTGGGAGCAGGCCAAGGAAATGGGCTACCAGACCGTCGAAAACGATTCGGCCGCAATGAACGCGCTCGAATACAAGGAGGGCCAACCGGTGCTCGCCCTGATGAGCGACGGCAACATGCCTACCAAGTTCAACCCGTCCAAGGCCACCGCGCAGGATCCGGCCAAGGACGCCAACCCGACCGTGTGCACTATGAACGACAAGTGGCTCGGCAACCAGGGCTCCTCGCTCAAGGACATGACCAAGAAGGCGCTCGATCTGCTCGAAGCCAACCCGGCCAGCGACGCGAATGGCTACTTCCTGCAGGTTGAGGGCGCTTCCATCGACAAGCAGGACCACGCTGGCAACGCTTGCGGCCAGATCGGTGAAACCGACGATTTCGATCAGGCCATCGCCTACGCCATGAAGAACGTTGACCTGACCAACACCCTCGTGATCGTCACCGCCGACCACGCCCACACTTCCCAGATCCTCAACGCTCAGCCGGCCTACGCACTCTCCACCGTGCTCAAGACCGCTGACGGCAACAATATGGTCGTCTCCTACGGCACCGCTGAAGCCGACTCCCGCGATGAGGACGGCGGCTACAACGGCGGCGACATGGCTCACACCGGCACCCAGCTGCGCATCGCCGCTTCCGGCCCTGGCGCCCAGCGCGTGATTGGCCTGACCGACCAGACCGACAACTTCTACACCATCGCCAACACCCTCGGCCTTGCCTCCACCTCCGACGATCAGAAGTCGCTCTCCAACGACGCCAAGACCGAAGTGAAGCTCACCGACGGCAAGTATGTGGCCGAATCCACCGGATTCAACGGCGACGCAGTGCTCTCCTATGAGCTTAAGGACAAGTCCGGCAACGTTCTCGCCGCTTCCGACAGCTCCACTCCGGTTTCCGGCGTGCGCGTCAAGACCGCTCAGACCACCAGCATCGCGTTCGACAAAGTTGCTGAAGGCAACGAGTACACGCTCACCGTCACCGGCCGCCAGTCCGGCAAGACCGTGACCGTCGACTTCCAAGCTCCGGCCCGCGATTCCTCAGATGAGAAGCCGGGTGACGGTAAGAATGACGTGATCGCTTCCGGCAAGGTGAGCAACAATCCGAAGTCCGGTGTGCTCGGCAACACCGGTGCCGCGATCACCATCGCCGCACTTGCGATCGCCATGCTGGCCGCAATCGCGATGATCGTCAAGACCGCCAAGATCAGCCGCTGAAAATCTGAAGTGGTCTGAAGATCGCAGATTGGATCCGGATCGCACGCGTCGCAGTGTGATCCGGATCTTTTATCTCACCGTACGATCGGGTTTGATGGCGATCTCACCTTGAAATCGTGTCTTGAGATTGCGCTTAAGATTGCACCCGGCAAAAAGTTGAGCTCTCTTCGCTCAACTTTTTTGTAGATTTGGGAATAATCGCTTGCGATTCAAAGTTGAGTGGTGTAGGCTCAAGTTTTGGAAAGTTCGAGAGACGGAAAACCGAAACTCGGGCGAAAGAACGAACAGAACAGAAAACGCATAGCGAACCTATCTACAAAGGAGACAAGTTATGGGACGCGCAGTTGGCATCGATCTGGGTACTACTAATTCCTGCATCGCAACTCTTGAAGGTGGCCAGCCCACCGTTATCGTGAACGCTGAAGGCGCTCGCACCACGCCGTCCGTCGTGGCATTCAGCAAGTCCGGCGAGATCCTCGTCGGCGAAGTCGCCAAGCGTCAGGCCGTGACCAACGTCGACCGCACCATCAGCTCCGTCAAGCGCCACATGGGCACCGACTGGACCGTTGAAATCGACGGCAAGAAGTGGACTCCGCAGGAGATCTCCGCACAGGTGCTGATGAAGCTGAAGCGCGACGCCGAAGCCTACCTCGGCGAACCGGTCACCGACGCCGTGATCACCTGCCCGGCATACTTCAACGACGCTCAGCGTCAGGCCACCAAGGACGCCGGCACCATCGCAGGCCTGAACGTGCTGCGTATCATCAACGAGCCGACCGCAGCCGCACTGGCCTACGGCCTCGAAAAGGGCAAGGAAGACGAAACCATCCTGGTCTTCGACCTCGGTGGCGGCACCTTCGATGTGTCCCTGCTGGAGATCGGCAAGGACGACGACGGCTTCTCCACCATTCAGGTGCAGGCCACCAACGGCGACAACCACCTGGGCGGCGACGATTGGGATCAGAAGATCATCGACTGGCTCGTCGGCGAAGTCAAGAACAAGTACGGCATCGACCTGAGCAAGGACAAGATCGCCCTGCAGCGCCTGAAGGAAGCCGCAGAGCAGGCCAAGAAGGAGCTGAGCTCCTCTTCGAGCACCTCCATCTCCATGCAGTATCTGGCCATGACCCCTGACGGCACTCCGGTGCACCTGGACGAAACCCTGACCCGTGCCCACTTCGAGAGCATGACCTCCGACCTGCTGGGCCGCTGCCGCACCCCGTTCAACAACGTGCTGCACGACGCTGGCATCGGTGTTTCCGACATCGACCATGTGGTGCTCGTCGGCGGTTCCACTCGTATGCCGGCCGTCAAGGAGCTCGTCAAGGAGCTTACCGGCGGTAAGGAAGCCAACCAGTCCGTGAACCCGGATGAAGTCGTGGCCGTCGGCGCAGCCGTGCAGTCCGGCGTCATCAAGGGCGACCGCAAGGACGTGCTGCTCATCGACGTGACCCCGCTGTCCCTCGGCATCGAGACCAAGGGTGGCATCATGACCAAGCTCATCGACCGCAACACCGCCATTCCGACCAAGCGTTCCGAGGTCTTCTCCACCGCTGAAGACAACCAGCCGTCCGTGCTCATTCAGGTCTATCAGGGCGAGCGTGAGTTCGCTCGCGACAACAAGC
>ERZ506764.1447-NODE-1447-length-13420-cov-9.946652_pt1 | contig 13420 bp, 9 predicted proteins | sample MGYA00513041_ERZ506764 | MGnify/ENA metagenome assembly ERZ506764
AGGAACAGTTTGCGCAGGACGGCGGCGAAGGCACCGTTGCAAGCTGGCGCAACACTGTGACCGTCCGCAACGTACATCCCAACACCACGGTAGCTTTCCGCATGAATAACCTGTCCGGCAGCACCTCCGGTCTGACCCTCTACGCCTATGGCGTGGACGGCAAGCTGGCAAAGGTCGATCCTGCACTGTGGTCGATCACAGACGAGGACGGCAAGGCTGTAACGGAACTTACCGCCGGTACGCTCTATGAGCTGCGCGTGACCGTCGCCGATGGCGGCGCTCTTGACCTGAGCGAGACGGAAAAGGAGATCAGGCTCTCCGTTGTACTCGGAAAATAAACATAAAACGCCCGCCCACCGTGTCCAAATCTCCACGGTGAGCGGGCGTTTTGCTTTCTTTTGAAGGCAGACCGGAATGGCGATTTTGCAAAGGGTCCTCATAAAGTCTGACATGGCAGCCTCCTTGTGCTTTCCCGTTCCACCAGCTCCACCGGCAGAACGATGCCGGCATCGCAGGGGGGTGCCGTCCCGCAGGGCTTCAAGGCGGCGGATGCCCTGTCCCTGCAAAAATCGCATAAATTCCAGCGCATAGTGGTCGGACACCGCAAATACCGCCGTGATTTTTTCAAAAAAAGGCGGGGAAGGTTCTCACTGTAAAACGCCATTCTCTCCCTTGCCGCAGCAGGGACCTGCCAGAATAAAGTTTCTCCCGGCGCAAAGGCGCTGCGGAAACCGTCTATCCGCTCCTTGTCCATTATACCGTTTTTATCAGTACATTCTACCACTTTATGCGGTCACATGGGTGGCATTCTCTTTCACCGAATTGATCGTATCCATCAGTTCACTGCCTGTTTTGCCATCAAACAGGCGGGTAAACAGAATGGGCTGGTCAAAGGGTGGTTTCATCAACACCGCTTTGCTTTCCACATAACCGTTCTGCTCGATGTAATGAATGACCTTCTGCACGAACGCGATCTGCTTTGCATTCAGCGATTCATCGTTGATGAACTTGGAAAATGCCTGCATGGCAGCATCGTGGTCCAGCTTTGCCACTTTACGCACCAGCAGACCAAAGGGCGTATCCCGAAACTCCCGTGCATAGTCCTCTTTGCTGCCCAGCTCACAGGTAAAGATATGTTCCAGCTCGGTATAGTCACCCCGGGAAAGCGGAATGTTCTGGGTCAGCTTGTGGATGGCTAGCGTATCGCTGCGGTGCTCCATGATGTAGCGGTTCACACGTTCCCGGTACTCGCCGAAATCGTAGCCGGAATCCAGCGTTTTGCCCTCGGTCTGTTCCAGTACCGGGTCGGCAAGGGCCGTGTAGACAGGCTTTTGCCCTTCTACACCGTCCACCAGAAACTTGATGAGCTCCCGCAGTTCCTGCCGCATTTCCTCAAAGCGGAGCAGATCATGCGAGGTCAAAAATTCGTCTGTCTGCACCTCCCGAATGAGGGGCAGCTTTGCCTGCACCTGCGGGATGGTAGCCTTCCCTTCCAGCATTGCCGCTGTGCTGCGCAGCTGTTTCTGGGCGCGGCCCAACCCCGGCAGACCTTCCAGTTCACAGAGCAGCAAGCCATACACAAAGTTATCGAACCGCTTGGCGGCCTCGTCCTTGTCGTCCAGCGAGATGAGCGGTGCCACCTCTTTCATCAGAGTACCTTTGTCCGTTTCGGTCAGGCTGACAAAGGCTTCCGGCTTTTGATAGTGTTCCACGGCCTGTCGGTGCAGCCGCACGGATACCAGCTCCGGGTTCAGCGCTCCCACTTCGGCACGGCAGGTCTCTGTTAAAATCTTGCGCCAGTTCTGGTATTTTTCGTCTGTATAGGCTCCATCCTGCAGCGCGGCGGCGATCCGCACCTGCTTGCAGAAAATGCTCTCGGACAGGCTTTTGGTGTCCGCACTCTCGTAGCCGTTGGGTTTCTGACGGAAAAATTCAAAGTTGCCGCAGTAGTCGAAAATCAGAAACCGCCGTTTGCCCGTATATTCGCCGTCGATGGCATCCACGCAGGCAAGGGATGGGCAGAGCCGCGTACCACGGCCGATCATCTGCCAGAACTTCGTTTTGCTGCGCACTTTTTTGAAAAACACCAGATTCGCGCACTCCGGCACATCGATGCCCGTGTCCATCATATCCACCGAGACCGCAATAAACGGCGGCTTATCCGGCTGCTTGAAGTCGTCAATGATGGACTGCGCATAGGCGTCGTCGCAGACCACCCGCTGGATGAATCCCGGGTACTGGGTCTCCAGCTGCGGGTAGAGCTTGCCGAAGCGTTCCCGGATAAACTCCGCATGGCGCTTGTTCTGGGCAAAGATGATGGTTTTGCCGATGCGGTCGCCGCCTGCCGTCTGGATGCCCCGTTCCATCAGATCTTGCAGCACCGTGTCCACGGTGTTGGCGTTGAAGATGAACTTATTCAGCTTTTCGGATGGGATAAAGGTGGGCAGGGTGTCGTCCTCGGCAAAATCGTCCTCGTAGCGGGCCTTATCCTCCGGTGAAAGCTGGTCGTAGTGGATGCCCTCTTCTGTGAATTTCGTCTTGACCTCGTAGTTGTAGTAAGGCACCAGCACATGGTCGGTGTAGACCGCCGTATCGTAATCGTAGGCGTAGGTGGGGATGCCGTGTTCCATCTCGAAAAAGTCGTAGGTGTTGCGGTCTACGTCGGTTTTCGGGGTGGCGGTCAGACCCACCAGAATCGCATCGAAATAATCAAAAATAGCGCGGTATTTCTTGAAAATGCTGCGGTGGCTCTCGTCCACGATGATAAGGTCAAAGTGGGCGGGCGAAAACAGCGGCACGCCGTCCTTGGTCTTGGCGTTGTCGATGGCGTTGAGCATGGTGGGATAGGTGGAAAACACGATGCGCGCGGCCTTATCGTCCTTGGAGGAGCACAGGTTGCACAGCGACTGGTCGGGCAGATACTTTTTGAAGTCGTCCTTCGCCTGCTTGACCAGCGCAGTGCGGTCCGCCAGAAAGAGCACGTTGGTCACATGACCGCCCCGGCTCAGCACATCGGTCAGGCTGGATGCGGTGCGGGTCTTGCCTGTGCCCGTCGCCATGACCAGCAGATTGCGCCGGAAGCCCTGCGTAATATGGGCGCAGACAGCCCGGATGGCGTTTTTCTGATAGTAGCGGTCGGTGATTTTGTCGTCAATTTCGATGGTGTCCAGCGGCTTTTTCTCGGCGCGGCGGTTCATCAGCTTCTGCAAGTCGTCCTTGCAGAACACCCCGCTCACGGCACGCTGTGGACCGCTCTGCTCATCCCAGAAATAGGTGTTGTAGCCGTTGGTGGTAAACAGCATCGGACGGCGGCCAAACTTCTGCTCCAGACAGTCTGCATAAAGCTGAGCCTGCTTGCGCCCGATGTTGGGGTCTTTGGTGCTGCGCTTGGCTTCAATGGCCGCCAGCGGCAAGCCGTCCTTGCCCATCAGCACATAGTCCGCATAGCCCTTCTGCCCCAGCACGCCGTTCATGTTGTCCACTTCGTACTCGGTGCGCACATCGGCGTCCGGCCCGGTGAATTTCCAGCCCATGGCCTTGAGGTCGATGTCGATGATCTTCTGCCGCGTCTCGGCCTCGGTCAGGTCGGCGGCGGTGAAACTGCGGCTCTGCTGGTTCTGCTGTTTGCTGGCTGTGTACGCCGCCGAAAGGCTCTCCACCTGCTTGCGCAAGGCTTCCAGTTCGGCATCCTTCTGGGTCAGCAGGCTTTCCTGCTCCCGGATCTTCTTTTCGTCCAGCGCTACCTTTTCACCGGGGATGGCTGTTTCATCAAAGGAGCGCTCCACATAGTCCGTGCCGTAGCAGTAATCCACCCACTGGATGAAGTCGAACAGCCCCCGCAGGCTGAACACTGCATCCGCCGCCGACACACTATGCCCCGTATGTACCGCCAGATTGCCCGCCTTCACGATGCTGGGCAGCACGCTCCACACATTGCGGTCCACCGCGAACCGGAAACTCGGCTCGTGCAGCAGGGATTGCAGATTGTCCTTGTAGGGCATCGTGATGGTTTTGTCTGCCGCATACACCCACTTCACCGCCAGCTCCAACGCCTTCCGGCACCCCACCGCGCACATCGCCGGGGAGGTGGAGAACACTTTCTCGGCCTCGATGGCAGAATTGGCGAAGAGGGAATATTCGGGGCGGGTGGAGAGATAGGAGAAGTTGGACATGGGAGGGCTCCTTTCAATAGTAAATCGAGCACTTAATTAAAGACTTCATCCAGCATTTCTGACACTTCTGCATCAGTTGCGGTCATTTTTTCTATCTCGGAACGAACCCGTTCGGTTATATCCTTACTATCTTCCATTGTTTGAGGCTGTCCTCCCAACTGTTGCGATTTCACCAGATTCATCGAAAAAATGTCGTGATTTGTTTGAATATGAATTTGACTTTCCAGTGGCTTTTTCTTGTCATCTGAAACTTCTCCATATGTAAAAAGATTTCTCCGAATTCTCTTCACAGTGCGGTTCCATTGAAACACTGTCTGTGAACCAGCCTCATGACTTAACACAATCAAATGCCTCGCTGAATTTTCCTGCAACCACTCCATAATCAATTTCCACCACTTCTTGTCCGTAGAACCAACAGACATTCCATAAATGCAAACAATTGTGCTGTTCTTTATTAGTTTTGTTGCACGTTCATCATAGTTCATCCGAATAATTTGATTTTGTACAGGCTTAATTATTCCCTCAATAACATCCAAATTTTCAGCGAAAGCCTTATTTGCGATTTGTGTCTCATCATTGACACCCATTATGAGATCATCTATATACCCATGGACATGAACAAGCTCGCTAATATATCCGCCACTGAATTTACAGCCACCGGCTTTCTCCTTAACCGCATTGAAACACTTATCTAAGCAATTGGTATAATTAAACGTCACAAAGTTAAAATAGACATCGTTTCTATCAATAACTCTTCTGAGCACCTCTGCGTCAGCAGGCCGAATCTTATAATATGTACTGAATGCCTTACTCATTCCCTCAACTGCATTGTCCAGTTTTGATTCATCAAACCGCTGTTCTTCATTTCTTATATAACTTATAAAAGAGTTGACAAAATTTTCAAACAGTTCCAAGTACACCGCTGTATCATTGAGCTCGCTTGAATATTTGCCAAATGCATTTTCAAAGTCGGACCACGTTTCTGATTTCAACTGAATAGCGGACTTAAAGTTCCTGAGATTCTCGTCATCTTTTTGTGTTTCAGCACAATACACTCTATAAAAATCAGAATAGGCCGTTTTTAGCCCAATTCCTAAATCGAAACCATTTCCGATAAGAAAAGTCACCTGCATGAACGTCCCTCGCAATACACGTTTTTTATATCATATCACCGAAATCTCAAAAAGTTAATATGCTGGATTCTTTCGTCTTGATTTTTCGAGATTTGTGCAGAACTCCTTCCGTCACGGCTAACGCCGTGCCACCTCCCTCAAAGAGGGAGGCTTTTGCCTTGCGGTCACGTTAAGGCTCCCTCTTTGAGGGGGCTGTCGCCGTCAGGCGACTGGGGGAGTTACCCAAAATATTCCTGCATCAGTGCCTTTTTCATCAATTCCAGCTTTTCAAGGCTCTGCTGTACGGTCTGCTTCTGCTGATCTACACGCTCCACAAAGGCGGCGAACTGATTTTGAAACGGAATTGAAGGAACAATAAACTCTTCTTTGCCCAGCGCACTTGCCGTTACGGCCATTTTCACGCCACTTCCATTAGCTTGTGCTTCATGTTGCATTAGCTTTTCTTGTAGTAAGAAGTCAAAGAAAACTCGGTTGTAAATAGAATCCTTCACACGAATTTTCATAATGGATGGGTGCATAATGCCTAACGGCGCATTTAAGGGGACAATATAGGTTTCGCCTATTGTTCCTCGACAACTAACAATAATATCGCCACCATGAATTGAAAATCGTTTAAGTTCTTCATATTTCGGTTTGTCTATATACCGAGTTTCGACATCCATAGTTTTGCGAATAGCATGCTTTTGTTCATATACCATGCAATAACCATTTTCTTTGGAAACAAAGCTTTCATTTTTCAGACTACTGCCAAAAGGCCCAATGAACATTTCTTCAACATTTTGGCTCAGCGGTTCTTTATTAAATGCCTGTTCATCCCCAAACATCTCCACAAACCGCGCCTTTACCAGTTCGTCCAGTTTAGCAAGCTGCTGTTTGCGAAAATTCACGAGCTGTTCAACTTTGTACAGAGTTTGAGCAATTTTGTTTTGCTCTGAAATATTCGGAATTTCTATTGATAATGTTTCTAGCTTGCTCACAGCAAGACCGGGCTGTGCCGCACCTGTTGCATACTGACCCAAATTCATGGCGTTTAGTGCATAATAAAGCCAATGCACATTCATTTCGATTTTTGGTTGTACAACGACTGCGTGCTCTGTTGCATGAAACTTTCCAGAGGCTAAATTAACATTTCCGCACAACGCCCCCTGTCTGCCAATCAACGGGAACTCTCCATCATGCGTATAATCTGCAACATATCCACGAATGCCGTTTCCTCCAAAACAAGGATACAATCCCTTGTTATATTCAGGTGAAATATCATTCGCTGATACGAATTTTCCTGCCTTCAAGAGACAAACCTCTCCCAACTTCGCCATCACACCATCTCCTCCAACTCTGCCAGACCTTTGGTGATCTCCATTTCCAGCTCATGCAGGTCAGCAAGGATCTCCGTGGTCGAGGGATACTCCACCGGCACATACTCGGTCTCTTTGTACTTATTGATGGATAAATCGTACCCATTGGCGGCAATTTCTTCTTTGGGCACAAAGAAGCTCTGCTCGGTGCGCTTGCGGTCAGTTTCGGCGTCGAGGTTCTGGAACCGGGCGATGATGTCCGGGATGTCGTTCTCCTTCACCTCGGTGCGCTTGTCGTCCAGCGAGAAGCCGTCGGCTTTCATATCGTAGAACCACACCTTGTCGGTGCCGCCAGCGCCGGTCTTGGTAAACACCAGCACCGCCGTAGACACGCCTGCGTAGGGCTTGAACACGCCGGAGGGCATGGAAATGACCGCCCGCAGCTGATGGTTTTCAATCAGTTCTTTTCGGATGCTCTGGTGCGCCTTGCTGGAACCGAACAGCACGCCGTCCGGCACGATGCAGGCGCAGCGTCCGCCGGTTTTGAGCATCCGCAGGAAGAGCGCAAGGAAAAGCAATTCTGTCTTTTTGGTGTTGGTGACGGCCTTCAGGTCGTCGTTGATGCTCTCGGCATCCACAGTGCCCTTGAACGGCGGGTTTGCAAGGCAAACGGTATACTTGCTGCAAATGGAATTTTGCTTCGACACGCTGTCCTTGTAGTCGATTTCCGGGTTCGTGATGGAGTGGAGCATCAGATTCATGGCCGAAATGCGCAGCATGGTGCGGTCCGTGTCAAAGCCGGTGAACATCGGGCCGGCAAAATGCTGCCACTGCTCCGGGGTCATGCTGTCCTCGTAGTGGGCGCGGAGATACTGCGCACTGGACACCAGAAAGCCCGCCGTGCCGCAGGCGGGGTCGCAGATAAAGTCGTCTGGCGTGGGCTGCACCAGTTCCACCATCATGTCACGGATGTGTTTGGGCGTGCGGAACTGGCCGTTCTGCCCTGCTGTTGCCAGTTTGCCCAGCATATACTCGTACAGGTCGCCCTGCATATCAAGGTCGGCAATGTCGTGGGTGTAAAGATCCTCCAGCCCGGTGATGATCTTTTGCAGCACCTGCGGCGTGGGAATCAGGAACATGGCATCGTCCATGTACCGAGCAAAGGCGGTGTTGCCCTCGTCCGGGCGGGTGGGGTCGTCTGCGATCTCCACCAGTTCGCCGTTTGCGTCAAAATCCGGCAGACGGCCATACTTCATCTTTTTGATAGCCGGGAACACCCGCTGCTGCATGGTCAGGAAAATTTCGCGGGAATCTTTATCCTTGAAGCGGCTCCACCGCATGGACTGTCCTGCCGCGCTGGCCGGGAAGATGTGCTCCATCTTTTCGCCCGCCATGTTCTCAAAATCTTCGGTGGCAAGCTCTTTCTCGTCCAGTGACCGGATGAACATGAGATAGGTCAGCTGTTCAATGACGGTCAGCGGATTGGTGATACCGCCTGCCCAGATGTCTGTCCAGATCTTGTCTACCTTATTTTTAATGGCTCCTGTTACCATGCGTTCCTCCTGAATGTTTGCCAATCGCAAACGCTTTGCATCTTGAATTTTTGGTGATAATACCACAATTTTATTATAGCAGTGTACGATTGCATTTTCAATGTAGAGCGTTTAGCAGAAGTACTTTCTTGATCGCAAGGCAAAAAGTTAGTGGAACGTTAAAACAGCAATTTGCGATATGCAATTCAACGCTGTTGCTGTTGCATGAAGAAGTTGAATTGCTATAAAACGGTAAAGTGGATTTTATCTGCTTTGCCGTTTTTTCACATCTGGACTCCAACATGCTTTTGTGCTATTCAGCGATGCAATCGCACAGCCTGCGCTCTGCTTACCAACTGATGATCTCCGGCGGCGATGTGAAAGCCGTACAGGGAACAACACCTGTGCAGGCTGCTCCGGTTGAAGCAGAACCGACTATCTCCGTGTCGGCACTGTTGGAGCTTCTGAAAGACGCAGACCCCTCTGTAAAAGCGCAGCTCCGCTTGGCTCTGCTGACCTGAATTGCAAAAAATAGCACGAATTGCAGAGTAATTCACGGACTTACTCTATCTGACACGAAAAATACGGACCGTGCAAAAACCGTGCAGATACCGTGCAAATGGCGCATAAAAAGAAAATCCCACGAAGAATCTTACGATTCTTCGTGGGATTTTGGTGCGCTCGAGGGAACTCGAATCCCTGGCCCTCTGATTAAAAGTCAGATGCTCTACCGGCTGAGCTACGAGCGCATATTTCTGCAGTGAACATACTGCCGAATAATATTACCACAACTTGCGCAAAAATGCAAGGGCTCCCGGACAAAAAGGCGCAAAAAGCTCCTGCATCGGTGTAGGCTTCCGCTTTCCATCCGTGCGGCAGGTCGAAGATGCTCCGGTGTCGGCAGAGGGCGGGGGCTTCCTCCCGATAACTTCCTCTTTACAAACGCGGGCAGAACCGTTACAATCAAATCAAATCCGTCTGCTCCACGCCGTGTTTTCTGCCCGGCAGTGCTGCACCCGTCCGCCTTTTCCGGCACCGGCGTCCTGCCGGGCCACACCGATACTGTTTTGAGCAGGAGGTTTTTCGTATGAAGCTCACTCGTCGTGCCGTTCTCCGTCTTACCGGTACTGCCGCTGCAGCGCTGGCGCTTTCCGGCTGCAGCGCTTCTGGCAGCGCCATTCTGGGCAGTAATTTCTCTACCTGGCTCCAGCAGACTTTCGGTGTCAGCTCTTCCGGCGCCGCCTCTTCTGCTGCATCCTCGGAGGCCATGGCTGCCTCCCCGCTGCCGACAGGCGAGCAGCCCGCTGCCAGCCTTGCCGCACTGCCGGCGTACGATGCCGACCCGCTGACCGGCGAAGCCAAGCGCAGCAATGGGCGCATCGTGGGCGTGATGGTCAACAACATTTCCAACACCACCCGGCAGAATGCCCGCCCGCAGCGCGGCCTTTCTTCTGCCGACCTGCTCATTGAATGCAAGGTGGAGGGCGGCATCACCCGCTTCTGCGCGGTGTTCCACGATGCCGATTCCATCCCGGAGATCGGCCCGCTGCGCTCTGGCCGCGACCAGTTTCTGCAGCTGCTGATGCCCTATCAGGCCCTGTACTATCACGATGGCGAAAGTGCCGCCTGCACCAAGTTTATCAGTGTATACAACTACTCCGGCCTGAACATCGGCGGCAAGAGCTACTTTAATACTCCCACCCATCCGCATGTGGCTCACCGCGACAGCCGCGGCCGGGACGTGGCCTATGAGCACACTGAGTTCACCTCCGGCAAGGAGATCAAACAGGCCGCTTCCAATGCCGGCATCGGGCTGAAGTACGATTACGACGCCACCTTCTTCCGCTTTGCGGACTACCGCACCGGCGAGGAGAATGCCATGGCGGGTGCTTCCTCCGGCAAGGCGGTCAGCATCACCCACTCGGACCACTACAAGACCAGCTTCCGCTATGATCCGCAGTCCCGCACCTATAAAATGCAGATGTACAGCCGCATCTCCGGCAAATTTGAAAACACCGTGGACGAGCTGAATGCAAAGCAGCTGAGCTTTGACAATCTGCTGGTCTGCTTTGCGCCCATCGAGCGCTATCCCGGCGACTCCGGCGATGTGCAGCAGGTGAGCTACATCTCCGGCGGCGACGCTTACTGCTTCAGCCGCGGCGGCGTGCAGCATGGCCGCTGGGAGAAGGCTTCGCCGGAGCACCCGCTGCGGGTCTACGATAAGACCGGCGCTGAGATGCTCTTCAACCGCGGCAAGACCTATCTTGCCATCGTGGACGATGACGAGTGGTCCAATTTCAGCTATCAGTAACGAGGAAACAGCATGAAACGCATCTGGAATCTGGCCCTTGGCACTGCGGTGCTGTGCGCTGCGCTGCTGTGCGGGTGCACCTTTAACGGCAGCACCGCACCGGCCGGCTCTGCGCCTGCCGACCCGCTGACCGGGCAGGAGCTGCAGTATCCCGGCGAGCGAGTCGCCGCTGTCGTCATCGACAATGCGCCCGCCAGCACCACCCAGTGGGGCATTGGCAGTGCTTCGGTGGTGCTGGAGGCCCTGACCGTAAACGACCGGCCCACCAGCCTGTGTCTGGCCTATCCGTCGGTGTCGGCCATGCCCACCGTCGGCCCGGTCACGCTGGGGCAGGACCTTTACTGGCGGCTGCTCAGCGGGCAGGAGGTGCTGCCCATCCAGCGGGGCGCAGGCCAGTTTACCCGCAACTATCTGGACTACTATAACCTCCGGGCCGTAGATGCGCTGGAAGTGGGTCGCAATGCCTTTTCCTGCGATGATGTCTGGAGCGGCGCGCCGCTGTGGCACACCAGCGGCGAGGAGATTACTTCCGTGCTGGGCCGCCTGAACCTTTCCGGCGCATTGGGCGACCACGGCAGCAGCGCTTCCTCCTCGGCCAGCACTGCCGAGGACAGCTCTGCCATTTCCGCTCTGCCCGCCCTGCTGCCGCAGGCCAAAGAGCCCCGCCTGCCGGAGCCCGGTTCCCGGGACGCCGAACAGGTGCTGATAAACTTTGCCCCGCAGAGCACCACCGGCTTTGCCTACGATGCCGCCAGCGGCAGCTACGGGATGCTCCGCGCCGACGGCAGCGCCCAGCTGGACGCCAACACCGGCACGCAGGCCCGGTTCGACAATCTTCTGGTCCTCTACTCCGCATCCAGCCTGCGGGACGACGGCCTTACGCTGGACTACGACCTTTCCTTTGGCGGCGGTGTATGGCTGAACGGCGGGCGGCTGTGGCACATCACATGGACGCAGGGGACCGATTCCACCTTTGTCTTCTACGATGCAGACGGCAGGCCGCTGTCCATCTGCGCCGGCCGCAGCTACATCGCAATGGTGTCCAGCGTGACCGGGCAGGAGCTGACCGTGCTGGACTCTGCCGGGCAGAATGCGCTGAACTGACAGAACAAAAAAGACCATCTGAGGCATTTTGAATGCTTCTCAGATGGTCTTTTTGTATTTTGAGTACGCCTGAGAGGAGCCTTTACAGGTCCACTACGCTGCCCACCTCGGCAGGGGAAGCAGGCACCATGCCCAGAACGGCCTTGTCGGTGCTGCGGTGGACGGTGAAGGTCACGCTGCGGCCTGCCGCAAAGTCCGGGTGGTAGGTCAGTTCCAGCGTCTGCCAGCTCTCCGGCACAGCGCAGAAACAGTGCAGCAGCGCGCCGCGGCCCGCCGTCAGGTTCAGGGTGAACACCGAAGCGTCCGCCGCGTTCTCGCCATAGAGCGGCGCGGCAAAGCTGCCGCAGCGCACCGGCTTGCCGTCACATACGGCGGTGACGCCGGTGCCCATGCTGTACAGGTCGCTGAGGGTGCGCACCTCGCGGCTCTGCAGATAGCTTGCGCCCACCGGCAGGGCAGCGGCAGAGAGGTTTTCCACCGAGAGATACACCAGCACATTGCCCATTTCCTGCGCAGGGGCATAGCCCAGCAGCTCCACGGCCGCCTTGCCGTCCAGCAGGGCAGGCTCGCCCGCAAGATGCGGCTGCTGCGCCGCAGCAGATACACCGGTGAGCAGCGCTGCCGCAAGGCTGACCGCACCGGAACCGGCACATTTCAGGAATGACCGGCGGGAAATGGACTGGGACATGGAACTTCCTCCTAAAGCAATCGTTTCCTTATACAATAAAGGATTGTGCTGTTTCTGTCAAGGGATAGGCCAAAACTGTAACTGTTTCCTTACCCGCACTTTCAACTGTAAAAGCGGCCTGTTATTCAAAGGCCTCGTTTTCCTCGGCTTCGGCCTGACCGCGCAGGGTGTCGGCATAGCCAAAGGGCACGATGTCGATGGCTTCCACCAGACGGTCCCGCATCCACAGCTGCACATCGGTCTGCACGGTGTAGCCGCAGCCGGGGTCTGCCATCCACTGCTCCGGGTGGCGGGTGGGCACGGCGCGCTGGCTGAGCATGCTCATAATGACGCCGCCGTGGGTCACGCAGGCGGCCTCGGTCACATCCATGCGGATCATATACTCAAACAGCTTCATCAGGCTCTCGGCGCAGCGGGCGTGGAACTGGTCGGTGGGCTCTGCCCCTTCCGGCAGATAGTTGGAACCCGGCGTGATCCACTTTTTAAAGTCCTCGTCGTGCACCAGCTCCTTGACAGGCTTATTCTCAAACTTGCCAAAACCGGCCTCCCGCAGGTCGTGGACCGTAAAGGTGTGCTTTGCATCCGGGAACAGGATGTTTGCCGTCTCCACTGCACGCAGCAGGGGAGAGGAGAACACGGTATCCACCTGCGGATACTCGAACCGCTCCTTCAGCTCAGCCAGCTGAGCGCGGCCCTCATCACACAGAGGGATGTCCGTGCCGCTGCCGATGTACAGGCCCTGCAGGTTGCCGGCAGTCATGCCGTGACGGATGAGGTGAAGCTTGAAAGTTTTCATGGGTAGTGCCTCTCTTTATCGCTGTGCGGCCTGCGCGAAAACAGGCTGCCGGTTCCGCTGCGGAGAAAAAATCTGGCAGAAAATCATCCCGTCTGCCAGATTTTTCATCTTTTGGCGGTGGCAGCCGCTTTGCGCAGGCCACAAAATGTATGCGTTAATACCTTTAGTTTAACATAGATATGGTATCCAGAGCAAGCCTTTTGACAAAAATGACGAAAATCAACGAAAAATATCGTCACTTTTCTTGCTTTACAAAAGGTTTTCCGTTGTGTATAATCAACCTGCTGTAAACAAAAAACAAGGATGTTCCTTTACACCGAACTTTGAGGAGCCAAAAATCATGGAATTCAACCGTATCATCAAGCTGCTGCGCAAGGAGCGCGGCATCA